>Ga0256843_1001698_pt1 | contig 16911 bp, 14 predicted proteins | sample AlvinellametaG_FD_191572 | JGI IMG/M metagenome (GOLD analysis project Ga0256843, IMG submission 191572) | Pompeii worm associated microbial communities from hydrothermal vent at the East Pacific Rise, Pacific Ocean - Alvinella | ecosystem: Host-associated > Annelida > Integument > Unclassified ... | reverse complement strand
CACCTACGGCAAGTGCTTTTAATAATCTCTCTTGTAAACTATCTTTATCTATAAGTTGTTCCATATTTTGTTGATGATATGCAAAGTTATCTACAATAACCTCAACAACCAACTCCTCTACACTTTTTAAAGAATCTATATCTTGATCTAGTCCACCAAAAAAGGAGAAAAGCTCTATTTGAGATTCCATATCATCAGGATAGTTTCTAAAGTAAAATGCACGAAATATGTCTAAGAGATTATTTTTATTCATAACCTATTTTAGCATATTTATAACTCACCACCCCAACACATTACACCTATACCATATTTTTCTCGAAGTTTTTGTGTTGTTTTTGTAAGCCTGTGTGCTGCTTGTTGCTCATCAAACCCTATAAGTGAGAGTTCTTTTTTAGAATCTCTTGTAAAACTAGAGCAGTTGATACTTAAACGAATAACATATAAGCGTTTATAACTATCAGCTTCATCAAATAGTTTTAGACAAAGTTCTATAAACTTTTTTTCTGTAAAAATCTCCGCTAATGAGATATTTTTATGAGATTTATAATGCATCTCATAATGAATACTAAGATGAAAAACTGTTGGAATAACATCTAATTTCAAAAGTGCAAAACAAAGATGCCTTGCAAGTATTTGCACTCGACGTTGTAACTCCTTTCTATCATAGATTTTATCAAATGTTCTTGAGATACCTATTGATTTACGTTTATGTTTTGTTTGAAGTGAAGCATCACTTTGACCATCTACACGCTTATATAACTCTTTAGCATAACTTCCCCATGACTCTAAAGTACCTCTACGTTTGCGAAGTTCACCCAAAGTTGTTATCTGAGCTGAAAATAGTTTTTGCTGCATCGATCTTCCTATGCCAGAAAAGTTTTCAACTTTTATTGGGTTAACAAATGCATCAAAATTCTCTTTTGTTATGACCTTTATACCATATGGTTTTGCATATGTTGTTGCCAGCTTTGCTATATACTTTGTAGGTGCTGCTCCTATCGAAACTGGAAGGTTAAGATCTTTTTTTATAGCTACTTTTAACTCCTGTATAAAATTTTCTATCTCATCATCTTCTATCCATCCACTTAAATCTCCATAGAACTCATCTATACTAGCCTGCTCTACAAGTGGTATCTTACTACATAAATACTCATGCAATTGATGAGATAGTTGCTGGTAATGTGTCATATTTGGTGCTTTAATAATAAGATGAGGGCACAAACGCAAAGCTTCCTGAATACTCATAGCAGTTTTTACACCAAAGCTACGTGCTTCATAACTTGATGTTGTCAAAATACCTCTAATTTTTCCATCTTTATCTTTAAAGGCTTCTATATCATCATCTTGACTTTCATAAGCTTTATAAAATGTAGGTACAAATGCTCCACTATTTTCAAAGTTAACTGTTTGATTTTTAGCAGCATTATCAAATATTTTGGTATCACTTCTCCCACCAATAGCCACTGCTTTTCCCTCCAGTTCAGGAAAAAGTATGCGTGTAGCACTAACAAAAAAAGAGTCAATATCTATGTGAATTTTCATAGATGAACTATAATATAAAAAAAAAGGGAAAGAGAGTTTTATGGCACAGTGCCATTATTTTGAAGTTTTTTACGAAGAAACAAAAGCTAGCACTGCTAGCATTTGTTTTAGAACATTTTTTTCATATTGTTCATTTTAGCTTTAGCTGTATCTTTTTTATTTTTTAATTTTTCTTTTTTTTGTTTTGCTTTTGCTTTATTTTTGTTAAATGTTTTTTTTGCTTTTGATTTGTTTTCACCAAATGCTTGAGTAGCTTTTGATTTGTTTTTGTTAAATGTTTTTGTCGCTTTAGATTTTTTATTACCTAATGTTTTTGTTGCTTTTGAATATGTACCTTTAGTTTTACTAGTTACACCATTTTGAACATTTGCAACTATACCTTTACCGATACCTTTCACATTAAGAAGATCTTCTGAAGATTTTATCTTGTGTTTTTTTCTATACTCCATAATAGCATTTGCTTTTTTCTCACCGATTCCAGCGATACTCATAAGTTGCTCTTTACTAGCAGTTTGAAGATTCATAGCTGCAACTAAATATGTTGATAACAACACCATAACTAAAAAGATCTTTTTAATCATTATTCATCCTTAAAAAAAATTACCATTCATAATGGTAAAAGCATTGTAACCTAAAAAAAAAATTTTACATAATTTTGTTGTGATATTTTATTTGCTTTTATGAGAAAGAATTTACAGGAGAAAAGACACTCAAAAAAGTGCCTTTTCTAAGGAGGAAAATGAATTTGTAAACTATAATTTTTTTGTTTTTAAAACTTTTAGAATTTTACTTCTGCTGTTACCATATAGGCTGTTGTATCTTTTGCATCATCTACATTATCTGTAACTGTTACGTTTGCTACCCACTCAACATTATGACTTTGAGCCCATGCAACACCTGCAATTACAGCTGTATTTGCTTCTTCATCTGAAGAGTTTTCTAACTCTTTTGTCCAAGAATCATAACGTGCTAAAACTCTATACTCTTTTTTCTCACCTAAACGATACTCACCATTTACACTAAAACCTGAACCAGCTTGTGCAGAAACAGCTGCACCATCTAATGTATCTTGAGAAACAACATATTGTGCGGAGATTAAAAATGATGGTTGATTATACACAGCATGTACACCCATGAAGATAAGATCTTGATTCTCACCATCTACCTCTTTGTGATCAACATTATATTGACCAAAGAAAGATGTATCAAAATATGTTTTTTTCGTTTGTTTATCTTTTCCAGAAACACCTAGTATATGTGCAGTTGCTCTCCACTCCGCACTTAAACCATTTGCATTGTTTTGATCAGCATGGTAACCTTCACCATTAAATACACCTAGATCAGCATCAAAATATTTTGTTCTTGTTTTTGTCATCACACCAAAATCAGCAGAGTTAGAAAGATCACCACCATGGTTTTTATCTTCTATGAGTACTTTAGCAATACTTCTATACATCCAAGCATTATGCTCTTCATAATCATGCCAAGGACGGTGTGCAAGACCTATCTCAACTCCAGTATTTTGTAAAACATTATCTAAGTAAAGATAAGCATACTTTGCACGAGCAACTCTACTTCCTGCATCATCATGAAGATCATACGTTACACGAAAATAAGATTTTGTATCTTCTAAAAAATATGCTTTTAACTGTAAATAAGCACGTCTTATCTCCATTTGAGCTGTCGATTCTCTATCTACACTTGTATAATCTTCAGATAGAGCACCAATATAAGTTACACCACTAAACTTCAATTTTGAAGCTTTTGCGTAAACTGGAGTTGAACCATTAAGAGCCACTCTTCCTTCCGCTGGTTTAGTAAAAACTTGACCATTAGCATCTTGATATAATTTTATTTCAGATCCATTTGCGACTACTGAACCTAGTGTTAAGGCAGCTAAAGTTGATAAAACAATTCTTTTCATATTTTTGTGTTTCCTTATGTTTTGATGATGACAGTATATTTAATTTCAGTTACGGATCGATTACAACTCTTTATATAGATGTAACCAGAATGAAACCACACTTAACTATACTTTCACCAATCAAATTCATATAAAAGGTTATTCAATGACAAAAGTAATCAAGATCGCATTAGCAAGTTCAGTTCTTGTTGCAGGTTTAAATGCTTCAGATGTAGTAAAAGGAAGTGGTGCTTCTTTCCCATATAGTGTATATCAAAAATGGATCAAAGCTTATAACAAAGAAACTGGTCTTAAAGTAGACTATATTAAAAAAGGTTCTTCTAAAGGTATTAAAGATGCTAAAGCTCGTGCTGTTGATTTTGCGGGTACAGACAAACCACTTTCACCAAAAACACTGAAAAAAAATGGTCTTTACCAATTCCCAGCTGTTGTTGGTGCTATTACAATGGGGTATAACCTTCCAAATATAGATCATTTAAGACTTAGCAGAAAAGCTATTGTAGGTATCGCATCTGGAACTATAAAATATTGGGACAATAAACTTATTACAGCAGCAAACCCATCTGTAAAACTTCCTCATGAAAAGTTAACTTTTGTTCACCGTGCTGATGGTAGTGGTACAACATATAACTTCACATACTTCTTAAGCAAAGTATCTAAAAAATGGAGAAAAACTTTTGGTGCAAAAAAATCTCTTAGCTGGGCTGGAGATCATCACATAGGCGGTAAAACAAACTCTGGTGTTGCAGCACTTCTTAAACAAACACCATATTCTGTTGGTTATATTGATTTTGCAGATGCAAAAAACAACTCTATTGCGATGGCAAGTGTAGAAAACAAAGCTGGTAACTTTATAAAACCAACGCTAAAATCTTTCCAAGTAGCCGCTGCAAAGGCAACTCTTAACCCTAAAAAAGATTTCTACTCAATCATTGCTGACCCTAAAGGTGAACAATCTTACCCAATGGTAGCAGCAACATTTATTTTAGTGCCATCAGAAAAACAAGAAACAAATAAAAAAGTAACTGCTTTTTATGACTGGTGTTATAAAGATGGACAAGAGATTGCTAAAAGTTTAGGATTTGTTCCATTACCAGATGAACTTACAAATAAAATAAGATCTTACTGGAAAGAAAAAGAAATAAAATAACTCTTTCTTTACACAAAATATATAGACAATCACTATTTGTCTATATATTTCCCCCTTTCGTAATCATAGTGTAATCTTTTTTGATTATAATTTGTTAAATATTTTCAAACTAGGCTAACTATGGAAAAAATCTTTCAAAAACTTTCCCTTGCAAGTGCTACTTTAGTATTTGTTATATTGTTAGGTATCTTTTTAACGTTGTTCTCATCATCTAAACTTGCCATAGATGAGTTTGGATTAGATTTTTTAACAAATCCAGATTGGAATAAAGAGGTAGCTATACAACCTCTTGACTCTCAACAAATAACTTCAACTGCTCTTGATGACTCAGATGAGATTGTAGATGAAGATGATGCAATAATTGATGAAGATGAGATTGCAGATGAAGATGAGATGCTCTTTGATGAAGATGAAGAGGAAGAGGAAAATACAAAAACTGTCTATGGTGGTTTAGTTCCTATTGTAGGAACACTCCTTACTACCATTATAGCACTAGCTTTTGCACTTCCTATTGCTATGGGAATCGCTGTCTTTTTAGCAGAGATAGCACCTAAAAACATCTCTCACATAGTTGGTATTGCCATAGAACTTTTAGCTGCTATTCCTTCTATTATCTTTGGTATGTGGGGTCTTTACTATTTTGCTCCTATTATTGCCGATCTTGTTGGTGGGTATCAAGTTTCACTCCTTACAGCTGGTCTTGTACTTGGCGTTATGATACTTCCTTTTATGGCAGCTATTACTCGTGATAGTATGAACACAACACCAGGTGTTTTAAAAGAATCTGCTTATGCGTTAGGTGCTACAAAATTTGAAGTTATCAAAGATATAATCTTTCCATACTCAAAAACAGGTATCATCGGTAGTATTATTTTAGCACTTGGTCGTGCTTTGGGTGAGACTATGGCTGTTGCATTTCTTATTGGAAGTATCTTTGTACTTCCTGATGCTATCAACTCACCTACTATCTCGATTCCTGTTGCAATGGCGAACAACTTTGGTGAAGCAAGTGGACTAGGAGAGAGTGCTCTCTTCTACCTTGCACTTATTCTTTTTGTTATAAGTTTTGGAGTTATCTCTATTGCGAAGTTTTACTTTCTTAAAAAGGCTAAATAATGAGACTCATAGTAAATAAAATATTTTTAGCACTTTCAGTTTTTTCAGCTGTTATTGGGCTTACATTTTTAGGATGGATTCTCATAACACTTTTTATGAAAGGTCTTAGCTCTTTTCATTTTGGACTCTTTTTAAATGACCTTATAGATGGAGGACTACGTAACCTCATCATTGGTCAATTTATACTCGCTGGACTTGCTGCTGCCATCGGAATTCCTCTTGGAATGGCAGCTGGTATCTATATACAAGAGTATGGTCGTGGTAAATATGCAGAGGTTATTCGTGATTTGAGTGATATTATGATGTCTGCGCCTTCTATTGTTATTGGTGCGTTTGTCTATGCTGTGATAGTTGTACCAACAGGTGGCACAAGTGGTTTTGCAGGAGCTATTGCGTTAGCTATTATGATGATTCCTGTTGTTATAAATACAACAGACAATATGCTCTCACTTGTACCCAAAGAGCTTCGTGAAGCAGGTGTAGCACTTGGTGCTTCAAAATATAGAGTTATTTTAGACATAGTTATAAAAGCTGCAAAAGTTGGAATTATGACGGGAATTCTTCTTGCGTTTGCTCGTATTATAGGTGAAACTGCACCTCTTCTTTTTACATCTGAGACATCAAACTACTTTAGTTTAGATTTAACGCAAAGTTTTCCATCGCTTACAGTGAGTATCTACGACTTAGCAAATGAACCTGAAGAATCTAGTCGTGATTTAGCATGGGCTGCTTCATTTATACTTACAGTTTTAGTTTTAATCATAAACTTAACTGGAAGATTTTTTACAAGACATAAGGATTAATACAATGCCAGTAATGAACATAAAAAACTTCTCTTTTACTTACCCTAAAGTAGAGAAACCATCACTTAGAAATATAAACTTACCTATTATGAGAAATAAAGTAACTGCACTTATAGGACCTAGTGGTTGTGGAAAATCAACGCTGCTGCGTTCTATGAATCGTATTCACGATATATACCCAGGAAATAAATATGATGGAAAGATAGAACTTCTTGATTTTGAAACAAATAAATATAACAATATTTTAGAGATCAAAAAAGAGAATGAGTTTATAAAACTTCGCCAACAAGTTGGTATGATCTTTCAAAAACCAACTCCATTTCCAATGAGTATTTTTGAAAATGTTGCTTATGGTTTAAAAATAGCTGGACTTAAAAATAAAACAGAACTAGAAGACAGAGTAGAACAAGCACTCAAAGATGGTGCACTATGGAAAGAGGTACACGACAGACTTGGAAAATCAGCGATGGGACTTAGTGGTGGTCAACAACAACGTTTATGTATAGCACGTGCAGTTGCGGTAAAACCTGAAGTACTACTTTTTGATGAACCTACATCTGCACTTGACCCTATCTCAACAGGTGCTATTGAAGAACTTTTAGTAGAGCTTAAAAAAGATGTAAGTATTGCCATAGTAACGCACAATATGCAGCAAGCAAGTCGTATTAGTGACTATACTGCATTTATGTATTTAGGTGATTTAATAGAGTATGATAAAACAGAAACTATCTTTTTAAACCCTAAAGAGAAAAAAACAGAAGACTATATAACTGGTCGTTTTGGTTAATAAGGAAAAACAGTTATGGTAACTAAATTTGATAACAGCTTAGAAAAAATAAAGAAAAAAGTAATCACAATTGGAGAAGGGCTAGTAGAAGCAAATAAACTACTACTTGATGCTATTCAAAGTTGTGATAGTAAAAAGTTTGATGAAGCAAAACAACATATAAAAAACATAAGTTCTAAAACGAATGATATTGACAATGACATTATCAAAGTATTGGCACTCTATGCACCTGAAGCAAGAGATTTAAGAAGAGTTATAGCCTTTTTAAAAATAACAAATGAGCTCTCTCGTGCCTCTTCAAATACAAGAAGTTTCATAAGAGGTTTTACAGATGTTTGTAATGATGTTGATGTTACAACAATCAACGAGTATGCTGTTCCTATGCAAAAAGCGACACTTAAAGCTATTCAAACATCTATAAATATGTTGGACATAGAAGATGAAGATGAGATAAGAGAGATCTACAATGAGGTTCTCATAGAGGAGAACAAGACAGATGATCTCTATGAAATGGTAGAGAGAAATCTTCTGATTCAAGCAAATAGTGCTAACAACTTTGAAAAATACCATAAGATGTTAAAAGCACTCAGAAAAAGCTCAAAAATAGCTTCTCGTGCTATAAGTATTGCCAACCTTTTAGTCTATGCTAAAGTAGGTGGTAACTTTCACAACTAATTTTTGATACAATATCTTCATGAAAACAACAATTATGATCGTAGAAGATGAAGAAGATATTTTAGACCTTATGGAATACACTCTCTTAAAAGAGGGGTACGATATAATTACCTGCATAGATACATCTAATGTAAAAGATATTTTAGATGAAGAAGATATATCTCTGATACTTATGGATAGAAACCTTCCATCTATGGAGGGTTCACAATATATACAAAATCTTAGAAAAGATGGTTACACCCAACCTGTAATCTATGTCAGTGCAAAAGATTCAACGCAAGATATAATAGATGGCCTAGAGAGTGGTGGTGATGACTACATTACAAAACCATTTAACCTCAATGAACTTACAGCTCGTGTTAAAGCTATGCTAAGAAGAACACAAAACCTGCAAGAGAGTATAAAATATAAAGATATACTCTATAAACTTTCAAACAAAACATTTTATATAGAAGATAAAGAGATAAAACTAACACACCTAGAACACGATCTCTTTTTAACATTTTTTAAAAATAAAAATATTCTCCTAAGTAGAGAAGATCTTTTAGAAAAAGTATGGCAAGACAGTCAAACAAAACAACTTAAAACAGTTAATGTAGCCATAAAAAGACTCAAAGAACATATAGATCCAACAGGAGAGAAAAACTATATTCAAGCAGTACGTGGTGAAGGCTATATATTTTGTTAAAATTTCAACAAATTATACTTAGAAAATTTATTATCGCTTTTTTTATCTTATTTCTTACTATTGGCGGTATTGTGTATTATTGGACAAAAGAGATAGTTAGAATTCAAACAAAAAATGCTCTTTTAGAAGATATAAAGATAATCGCAATGCAGATAAACAACTCAACAAACTTTGATCTTTTAAGCGATGAAATCAAAGATACTATAAATCTAAGACTGACAATTATAGGTCAAGATGGTGTTGTACTCGCAGAAGCATATAAAAATAAAGCAGATATGGACAACTACCTCTACAAACCAGAGATTATGCAAGCTACAAAAGAACAATATGGTTATGCACTACGTTATTCAGATCTTCTTCATAAAAAGCTACTCTATGTTGCTAAACGCTATGAATACAAAACAGGGTTTATCTACCTCAGACTCTCTCAAGAACTCAAAAATATAGATGAGCAAATACTTACACTTGGTAGTAAAATCATAGGTGTACTTATACTCTTTTTCCTTACACTTTTTTATTTAGCATTTCAAATAAGTAAGCAGATAGAAAATGAAACATTAAAAATAGTCAATTTTTTAACAGCCCTTACAAAAAAAACGAAAGAGACCTATATAGCATCTGATTTCTCTATTGAGTTTTACCATATTACAAAACTTCTTACAAAAGTTGCTCAAATAATTGTAAAGAAAGAGAAACAACAAGCAAAGCATACACAAAAACTAGAACTAGCTAATAAACAAAAAGATGATATTATCTCAGCCATAAGTCATGAGTTTAAAAACCCTATTGCAGTTATAAATGGCTACTCTCAAACACTTTTGGATGATGAAAGCATTAACCCAAATATAAGAAAAAAGTTTCTTCAAAAAATATATAATAATGGCAGTAAACTCAGTGATCTTATAGATACACTCAGACTCTCAATAAAGCTAGATAGTAAAAAACAATCTCTTAACTTTACTAAAGTAAACCTCTATGAAATTATTAAAGAAAATACTGAAAATATAAAGGTTAATTATCCAAATAGAACTGTTAAAATCTATGGAGATAAAAATATTTTTATTCAAGTTGATAACTCTCTGTTTAGTGTAGTTATATCTAACCTTATAGAAAATGCCATCAAATACTCTGAAGATAGTATAACAATATCTTTTAATAAGACAAAAATAGATGTAATAGATACAGGTATAGGTATTAGTAAAAAAAATATAAAAAAAATAACAAATAAATTTTATAGAGTACATGAAAACAGTTGGAATAACTCTTTAGGGCTTGGTTTATTTATAGTTAGTAATATTATTGAACTTCATAATTTTAAACTTAACATTATTAGTCAAGAAAATAAAGGCTCTACATTTAGTATAGAGTTTTAGCTCTATGCTCTATCACTTTTAGAAACACTTCTCTAAGTTGACTCTTTTTTAATCAAAATTCCTCATTTCATTGTGAAATAATCAGATATACTAGTACAGAATAAAATTCAGGAGAAATTTAATGGGAAAATTTGTTAATAACGTAGAAGAGTTCTTCACATTTTGTGAAGAAAATGATGTTCAATTTGTAGATTTTAGATTTACAGATATTAAAGGTGCATGGCACCATATTAGTTACAGAATGAGTGCTGTAACAGCTAGTCAACTAGAAAATGGACTACCATTTGATGGTTCTTCTATCGAAAACTGGCAACCGATCAACAAATCAGATATGCTTCTTAAACCAGAAGTTGAAACTGCTTTCTTAGATCCATTTACTGCTGATCCAACTATTATTGTATTCTGTGATGTTTACGATATTTACAAAGATGATCTTTATGAAAGATGTCCACGTTCAATCGCTAAAAAAGCTCTTAAATATGCTGAAGAACAAGGTATTGCTGATGCAGCTTACTTTGGACCAGAAAATGAGTTCTTTATGTTTGATAGTGTAACTTTTGTAGATAATATCAATGAAGCAGGTTTCAAAGTAGATACTGAAGAGGGTGAATGGAACTCAAACAATCCATACCCAGAGATGTACAACACAGGTCACAGACCAGGTACAAAAGGCGGTTATTTCCCAGTTGCTCCTACTGATTCTGCAGTAGATATGCGTGCAGAGATGATGCAAGTTCTTGAACAAGTTGGTTTAGAAGTTGTTCTTGGTCACCATGAAGTTGCTCAAGGTCAACATGAGATAGGTATTGTTTACTCTGATATTATCGGTGCTGCTGACAATGTTCAAAAATACAAATATGTTATTAAAATGATTGCTCATTTAAATGGTAAAACTGCTACATTTATGCCAAAACCAATGTTTGGTGACAATGGTAATGGTATGCATGTTCACCAATCTCTATGGAAAGAGGGTAAAAACCTTTTCTACAAAGAGGGTGCTTATGGTAACCTTTCAGATATGGCACTTAACTATGCTGGTGGTATCTTTAAACATGCTGCTGCAGTTGCTGCATTTACTAACCCATCAACAAACTCATATAAACGTCTCTTACCAGGTTTCGAAGCTCCAAGTATCTTAACTTACTCTTCTCAAAACCGTTCTGCAGCTTGTCGTATTCCTTATGGAGCAGGTGAAGGTGCTACACGTATCGAGATGAGATTCCCAGATAGTTCTTCTTGTCCTTACCTTGCATTTGCTGCAATGATGATGGCTGGTCTTGATGGTATTAAACAAGGAACTACTCCTGTTGGTCCAATGGATGAAGATCTTTTCGAACTATCACTTGATGAGATCCGTAAGAAAAATATTCCTCAAATGCCTCATACACTCCGTGAGTCTCTTGAAGGTCTTATAGCGGACAATGATTTCTTAAAACCAGTATTTACTGATGAATTTATCAATGCTTACCAACATTATAGATTTGAACGTGATGTATGGCCAGATGAAGGTCGTCCAACTGCTTACGAGTTTAAAACAACTTATCAATGTTAGTTTAAAAGAGGAGAAAAGTCTCCTCTTTTAATATCTTTTCTATCTCTTTTAAAACTTCTTACTTTTTTTCATTTTAATCATCAAAATAAACATTTATATAATCTTATATTTGCTATAATTCGCAAAATAATAGTCATGTAAGAGTGCTATTATAAATTTCAAGTTTTAAAAGGATTCTTATGAATCATATCGTTCAAGGAAAATATAAACCCTATCCACAGATAGATTTGCCAAATAGACAATGGCCTAACAATACAATTACAAAAGCTCCTAAATGGTGTAGTGTTGATTTACGTGATGGTAATCAAGCACTTATTAACCCTATGAATATGGAGAAAAAACTTGAACTATTTGCACTCTTACTCAAAATAGGTTTTAAAGAGATAGAGGTAGGTTTTCCCTCGGCTTCTAAAGTTGAATTTGATTTTTTAAGAAAATTAGTAGATGACAACCTTATACCAGATGATGTAACAGTACAAGTACTTGTACAAGCAAGAGAACATCTTATAGCTAAAACTTTTGAAGCACTTCAAGGTGTAAAAAAAGCTACTGTACATCTTTACAATTCAACTTCTATTGCACAACGTAAAATTGTATTTGGAAAAACACAAGATGAGATTATAGACCTAGCACTTCAGGGTGTAGATCTTGTAAAAAAATATGAAAAAAATCATGATGGAGAGATATTTTTAGAATACTCACCTGAAAGTTTTACAGGAACAGAGTTAGAATTTGCAGCTCGTATATCAAACGCTGTAACAAAAAGATGGGAAATTTCAAACAATAGAAAAGTTATTATAAACCTTCCAGCTACTGTTGAGATGGCAACACCAAATGTTTATGCTGATCAAATTGAATGGATGAGTACACATCTTGACAATCGTGAAAATGTAATTATTTCAACACATACACACAATGACAGAGGAACATCTGTCGCAGCAACAGAGTTAGCACTTTTAGCTGGTGCAGACAGAGTAGAAGGAACTCTTTTAAGTAATGGAGAGAGAACTGGTAATGTAGATATTATAACTCTAGCTTTAAATATGACAACACAAGGTATAGATAGTAAACTTGATTTTAGTAATGTAAAAGAGGTTCTAGATGTTGTTGAACGCTGTACTGAACTACCAACTCACCCTCGTCACCCCTATGTTGGCGAACTTGTTTATACTGCATTTAGTGGAAGTCATCAAGATGCTATTAATAAGGGCTTGGCATATCAAAAAGCAAAAGAAGATCCTTTTTGGGAAGTACCTTATCTTCCAATAGATCCTGCTGATGTTGGGTGCACTTATGAATCGATTATAAGAATCAACTCTCAATCAGGTAAGGGTGGTGTAGCCTATATCTTAGAAAAAAATTATGGTTACCAACTTCCAAAAGCTATGCATCCAGAAATAGGTAGAGCAGTCCAAGCACTCAGTGATGCTAAAGGGAAAGAGCTTGATGCTGAAGAGATTTTAGCAGTATTCAAAAAAGAGTATTTTGAGGTAACAGAACATATAACTTTTGTAGATTTAACACTATCATCAAATAAACAAACAACACAATGTGAACTTACATATATCTACAATGACAACAAAATAGTAGCTCAAGGTGAAGGGAATGGTCCTATTGATGCTTGTAAAAATGCACTGATGAAAGACTATAAAAATGAATTTATTTTAAGTTCATATTCTGAACATTCTTGTGGAGATAAAAGTTCAGCAAAAGCTGTTGCCTATATAGAGATACAAAATAAAGAGATTCTTTCATGTTTTGGAGTTGGTGTTGATAATGATATTGCAGTAGCTTCAGTAAAAGCACTCTTTAGTGCAGTAAATAGAGCATTTAAAAACTAAATACTCAAAAAAAGATAAAGGCCATTAAGCCTTTATCTTTTAACATTGTTGAAGAGGATTCTCTACTAAAAATTTATCCATATTATCGTAAAAATAATTCGTAGCTTCTACAAAACCATCTATACTTCCACAATCAAAGCGTTTTCCCTTAAATTTATAAGCAACCACTTTTCCTATTTTTGCTTGTTCCAAAAGAGCATCAGTAATTTGAATCTCTCCACCTTTTCCTGGTTTAGTATCTTTTAAAAGATCAAAAATATCTGGCGTTAAAATATATCTACCAATAATAGCTAAGTTTGAAGGTGCTTCTTCACGTTCTGGCTTTTCTACCATCGTTTCAACTCTAAATATACCATCTTCAATCTCTTTTCCATCAATAACACCATAACTACTAACTTTATCTTCAGGAACTTCCATAATAGCTACAACAGAGCATTTATATTTATTATAAACCTCCATCATCTGTTTAAGTACACCATCACCTTCTGTATTAACACATAAATCATCTGCTAATATTACAGCAAAAGGTTCATTTTCTCCAACTAAAGTTTTACCTTTGTGAATTGCATCACCTAATCCTTTCATTTCATTTTGAGGAGTATATGTAAATGTACAATTTTTCATTAAAGAACGAACTGAACAAAGTAATTTTGCCTTAGGCGTACCATCTATCTGATCTTCAACCTCATAACTAATATCAAAATGGTTTGCAATAGCATGCTTACCACGACCTGTTACTGTTGCCATAAGTGTACACCCTGCCTCATAAGCTTCCTCGACACCATATTGAATCAAAGGCTTAGTAAGTACTGGTAACATCTCTTTTGGAATTGACTTAGTTGCAGGTAAAAATCTAGTCCCATATCCTGCTGCTGGAAATAAACATTTTGTTATCATTATAAAAAATCCTATTATTTTTTGTTAAATTTAGATATATTATATCTAAAAAAATTTAATCTTAACAATTAAATTAAATATTTTGATATACTACTCTAATCACTAATAGGAGAAACTTAATGTTACACAAAAATGCTGCAAAAAAAGTAGAAAAGAAAGATTTAATAGATATACAAGAACTTATAGATGCATATTACAACAATAAACCAGATCCAGATCAATCAACACAAAAAGTTACATTTGGAACTTCTGGACACAGAGGAAGTAGTTTAAAAAATAGTTTTAATCAAACTCATATTTTTGCAATAGCTCAAGCACTTGCTGATTATAGAAAAGAAAATAATATTACTGGAAAATTGTTTATTGCAAAAGATACACATGCACTCTCTCAACCAGCAGAACTTAGTGCATTACAAGTATTTATTGCTAATGGTATAGAATGTGTTATAGCCAAAAATGATGGTTATACACCAACACCAGTTCTATCATTTACTGTTATAGAAGCAAACAAAACATCAAAAAATCTATGTGATGGTGTAGTTATAACACCATCACACAATCCACCAGAAGATGGAGGATTTAAATATAATGCAATACATGGCGGTCCTGCAGATGTTGATGCAACATCAATTATAGAACAACTAGCAAATAAATACATAAAAAACAATTTAAAAGGTGTACAAATAGTTGATAAAAATATTGCCATAGAAAAAGCAATTCAATATGATTTTATAACACCATATGTTAAAGCACTTCCACAAATAATAGATATGAAACTACTTCAAAACAGTTCACTTAAAGTAGCAGTTGATCCCTTAGGCGGAAGTGGTATAGAGGTCTATAAGAAAATAAATGAACTTTTTAATCTTAATATCGAAATAGTAAATGATAAAGTTGATAAACAATTTAGTTTTATGAGTTGTGATCACGATGGAAAAGTACGAATGGACTGTTCATCGGTATGTGCGATGAACTCTCTTATATCTCTCAAAGAAAATTACGATCTAGCATTTGCAAATGATCCAGACTTTGACCGTCATGGTATTGTAACAAAAGATGGTCTAATGAACCCAAATCATTACCTTAGTGTAGCAATTTACTATCTTTTCACAAATCGTCCTACCTGGAATCATAATTTAAAAGTAGGCAAAACAGTTGTTTCATCATCAATGATAGATAAAGTAGTAGCATCACTCAATAAAGAACTCTATGAAGTACCTGTTGGTTTTAAATGGTTTGTAGAAGGTATGAGTCATTCATGGTTAGCATTTGGAGGAGAAGAGAGTGCAGGTGCATCTTTTTTAAGATTTGATAATACGCCTTTTTCGACAGATAAAGATGGTATTATTCTTAATCTCCTAGCATATGAAATGAGTGCTAAACTTCAAAAATCTCCATCACAAATATATAAAGAACTTGAAAAAAGATTTGCAAAATCATACTATAAAAGAAGTGATGTAGTAGCAACACCTGAACAAAAAATAAAACTTAAAAAACTTTCAGCAAAAGATATAAAATCTACACTACTTGCAGGTGATACCATAACAAATATAATGACAAATGCAAAAGGCAATAATCAATCAATAGGAGGACTTAAAGTAACAACTGAAAATGGTTGGTTTGCAGCACGACCATCAGGAACAGAAGACATATATAAGATATATGCAGAAAGCTTTGTATCTCACAAACATTTAGAACAAATACTAAATGAAGCTCAAGAAATTATAAAAAGTATATTTTAATGCCCTATAAATAAAATAGAAAAGATATTTCCATGTCTTTTCTATAACTTGTAAAAACAAACAAGCAAGAACAAGTAAGTAAAATAAATTTTTATGATTAGATAAAGTGAATAAGTAATAAAGATTAGTGATAAAAGATAAAAAGATAGAACTGATCAACTAGGCAGCGACCTACATTTCCGATCCTGAAAGGAAGAGTATTATCAGCGAGGAGGGGCTTAGCTTCTGGGTTCGGAATGGGGCCAGGCGTTTCCCCCTCTCTATAGCCACCTAGACAATCAAGGATAAATACATAAAAGAGGTATGTACTTATCCTTGACTGCGATAGTCAGTTGTAAAAAGGGATAAAGATCAATTATCAAGTCAATAAAAGTAAAAAGAATAAACAGTTTCTACTACCTAATTGTAGTTGCCAGTTAGGCATCGTACACTAAGTAAGATAGTGAATGCATAAAAAAAAGACGAACACTCTATTAGTACTGGTCAGCTAAACATATTGCTATGCGTACACATCCAGCCTATCAACCTTGTAGTCTTCAAGGGAGTTTCAGGGATTATTCATCTTGGAGTTGGCTTCCCGCTTAGATGCTTTCAGCGGTTATCACATCCGTGCGTAGCTACCCAGCGATGCTCTTGGCAGAACAACTGGTGCACCAGTGGCACGTCCAACCCGGTCCTCTCGTACTAGGGTCAGCTCTCCTCAATAATCCTACGCCCACGGAAGATAGGGACCGAACTGTCTCACGACGTTCTGAACCCAGCTCGCGTACCGCTTTAAATGGCGAACAGCCATACCCTTGGGACCTGCTCCAGCCCCAGGA
>Ga0256843_1001697_pt1 | contig 16918 bp, 14 predicted proteins | sample AlvinellametaG_FD_191572 | JGI IMG/M metagenome (GOLD analysis project Ga0256843, IMG submission 191572) | Pompeii worm associated microbial communities from hydrothermal vent at the East Pacific Rise, Pacific Ocean - Alvinella | ecosystem: Host-associated > Annelida > Integument > Unclassified ... | reverse complement strand
TACTAACAAAAGAATTTTTAATAAAATTATAGAAGAATTAGATAATTATCCATTTCCACAAAATGTAGTTTTTGAATTTGTAGAAATAGAAAAAGTTGATAATATTGATTATTTAAAATATTTCATAGAAAAAATTCACAAAAGAGATGCTAAGATAGCTATTGATAATTTCGGAGGTGGATATAATAATTTTGTGTTTTTAGAACAATTAGATGTAGATATTATAAAAATTAGTGGAGATATTGTTTCTAGAATGTTGTCTTCTGGAAATGCTTTATTTATGGTTAGAAATATTGTAGAGTTTTGTAAAAAAAATAATATTGTTAGTATAGCAGAGTATGTGTCTCATAGAGATATATTTATGAATTTAAAAAATATAGGTGTAGATGAATATCAAGGGTTTTACTTTTGTAAACCAAAGGAGAATATTGAATGAAACCAGAAACTATAGCTATTTCATATGGATATGATAAAGATAATAATCGTACAATGAATGTACCTATTTATCAAACTACTGCTTATGAATATGAATCGATTGAAAGTGCAGCTAGGCTTTTTAATTTGGAAGAAGAAGGAAATATATATACTAGAATAGGTAATCCTACTACTGATGTTTTTGAAAAAAGAATAGCAAGATTAGAAGGTGGTGTAGCTGCTTTAGCAGTAGCTAGTGGAATGGCTAGTGTATTCTATAGTATAGCAAATTTAGTTAAAAGTGGAGATAATGTGATAGCTTCTACAAAACTGTATGGTGGGACTATTACACTTTTATCTCAAACGTTAAAATCTTTTGGTGTAGAAATTAAATATTTTGATGTACATAATGCTCAAGAATTAGAAACTTTAATAGATAATAAAACAAAAGCTATTATTTTTGAATCTGTAGCAAATCCAGCACTAAGTGTTCCTGATTTTGATACTATTACAGAGATTGCAGATAACAAAGGTGTGATTACAATTTGTGATAATACAATTGCAACTCCTTATGGATGTCAACCTCTAAAACTTGGAGTAGATATTGTTGTTCATAGTGCTAGTAAGTATATTGTTGGAAATGGAAGTGCTATTGCAGGGGTTATAGTAGAATCACAAAAGGCAAAAGAAAAGTTAGTAGATAATGAATATTTTGCAAAACCAGATGAAAGTTATCATGGATTAGTTTATATAGATAAATTTAATGCACCTTTTATTGCTAGGGCAAAATTAGCATTGCTTAGGGATTTTGGAGCAGTAATATCTCCATTTAATTCATGGCTTTTGATTCAGGGACTAGAAACATTAGCACTTAGAATCAAACAACATTCAAAAAGTGCAAAAAAAATAGCTAAGTTTTTGAAAAAACAAGGCTTTAAAGTTAATTATCCTATGTTAAAGAATAATGAAAATTATAAATATGCAAAAAAATATTTAAAATATGCAGGTGGAATAGTTAGTTTTGAAGTAGAAGATTTTGAAAGTGCAAAAAATATTGTAAAACATTTAAATTTATTTAGTTTAGTTACAAATATAGGAGATTCGAAATCTATAGTAACTCATCCAGCAAGCACAACTCATCAACAATTAAGTAAAGAAGAATTAAACAAAGCAGGAGTACCTGCTGGACTTATTAGACTTAGTATAGGACTTGAAAATCCAAAAGATTTAATAGAAGATTTAAAACAAGCTATAAAAGGTTAACATTGAAAATAGAAACTAAAAAAGCAAAATTTAGACAGCCATTGTATTTAGAAAGTGGAAGATTACTTGAGCCATGGGAGATAGTATATGAAACTTATGGTGAACTTAATAAAGAAAAAAATAATGTAATATTAATCACACATGCTTTAAGTGGAAGCCATCATGCAGCGGGAAAATATAGTGAAAGTGATAAAAAACCAGGATGGTGGGATGATTTTATAGGTGATGGAAAAGCGGTAGATACTAAGAAGTTTTTTGTAATTTCAACTAATGTAATAGGGAGTTGTTTTGGAAGTACATCACCACTTCATCCTATTCAGCCAGGAAGCACTCAAAGATATGGATTAAAGTTTCCAGTAGTTACAATAAAAGATATGGTAAAAGCTCAAAAAATTTTACTTGATAGTTTAGGAATATCGCATTTAAGAGCTATTATTGGTGGTAGTATGGGAGGAATGCAAGCACTTAGATTTGCAGTAGAATATCCTGGATTTGCAGATGATATTATTCCTATGGCTACTACATATCAAACTCGTGCAGGTGTTATAGCTATAAATAAAATAATGAAAGATGCTATTTTAGCAGACCCAGAATTTAAAAATGGTGAATATGATCCTATTGAGATTACGAAAAATGGTATGAGAGGACTTGAAATAGCTAGGATGATGGGGTTTTTAGGTTATTTGTCACCAAATACTTTTGATAAAAAATTTGGAAGAGAATATGTTAAAACTGATGGGATGTTTGAACTTTTTGGTAGATTTCAGGTAGAATCATATTTAGAATATAATGGAGCAAATTTTCCTAAATGGTTTGATCCACTTAGTTATATTTATATTTTAAAAGCGATATCGTTATTTGATCTTTCAAGAGGATATATTGGTTTATCTGATGCTTTAAATCATATAACAGATAAATTACATCTAATTAGTTTTAAAGGTGATACACTTTTTTATCCAGAAGAGATGAGAAAGATTAAAGAAGAGATGGATAAATTAGGTAAATTTTGTAATTATTATGAAATAGATAGTGATTATGGGCATGATTCGTTTTTAGTAGAAGTTGAAAAATTTGAAGATATAGTAAAAAATATTCTAAAGGAGTAAAGTATGTTAAATATAGATGATAATGGGTTATTTGAAATTTTCCCTATGATACAAACAATTTCGGAGTCGTTTGAATATCAAAATTCGATGCTTAATAAAATAGTGTTAACAGGTAAAATTAGTGCTTTAGAAATAGCTGAAAATTTATTTAATTTTACTGAACAAACTGCACAAACATTTGCAGAATTACAATCGGAATTGATTGTACATATGTTAAAAGAAAATAAAAAAGAGTTGTATACAAAAGCATATATAAAAGCAAAAATAGTAGGTAATTTATTTATTAGAAGTTTAGAATTAAGAGGATTTGACATAAATTATTTAGCAAATGATGAAATGATTATAGATTATTTAATACATAGAAATGATAAAGACTCTATCAAAACATATTTAACAAACACTCAAAATAGTATTTATAAAGATATTTTATTACTAGATACAAAAGGTAAAGCTTTATTAAATATAAATGAAGAAAATCATGTAAAATATACAAAAGATAAAATTTTAAAAATCGCAAAACAAACTGATGATTTTATACAAGTATTTGATGCTACAGATATGTTTATATCTCAAAAAAAATCTTTATTTTTTATTAAAAGAGTTATGAAAAATAATCAACATATTGGTTATGTTGTAATGTTTTATAATCTTCAGGGAGAAATTGGTGCTTTATTTAAAGATTTGATAGAAGAAAAAGAATCAATTATTATTACAAATCTAAAAAATGATATTCTAATTTCTAGTGAAAAAGGGTTAGATAAAAACTTTATTAAAAAAATCAAAAAATTAAATGAATTTGTGATTATTAATAATAAGGTTTATCTAAAAACAAAAATTAGTTCACAAAATAATGGAATAGATGATATTTATGTAGTTATTTCATATCCAAAAAGAGAGGATATAAATATAGTAGCAGAATTTAGTAATGAAAGTACTAATAATAGAAAATTAGTAAATATTAATCTAAATAATAAAGAATTAAAAAAATTAGCAGATGATGGATATGAGATTTTAGAAGATTTAAGTGATGTTATTATTAATGGGGAACTTATTGCAGCAAAAAGTAAACAATATATACTAATTCCTATTTTAGATAATTTAAGAGAAGTTAGTTTTAAAGTTGTTAAATTAATCGAATTATCTATTTCTAATCTACAAAAAATTATAGATGATTCTATTTCAAATAATGTCAAATTAGTATCTGAAATGTTTATTAAATTAATAGTAAGAAATCTATATGAAATGAGTAATAATATTAGATTATGGGCACAAAATAAAGTAATTATAAATTCATTACAAGAAAAAGATTGTGATAAATTAGCATCTCAATTAAGAGTTTTAAATGATGCTTATTCTATGTATTCTGATATATTTGTATACGATAATAATGGAAAAGTATTAGCTACTTCAAATTCTGATGGTATGGTTGGTGAAGTTATAGAAAATAATTATACATCAAATAATAAAGATAAAAATAGATATTTTATTACTCCTTTTGCACCTACTAAAATGTATAACAATAAACCAACTTATATTTTTTATGCTTCTATTATTGATGAACATAATCATGTAATAGGTGGTATTGGTGCTGTGTTTGATTCTATTACACAATTTAGTAATATGTTAAAAATGTCTTTTAATGAAGAAAATGGAATAGGTTTATTAGTGGATGAAAATAAAACTATTGTTTCATCTAGTATAGATAAGTTTAAAGTTTTAGATAAATTTACATTAATTGATAGTAATAATTTTATAGATGGATATATTAGTGATATTGAATTTGATAATAAACTTTATAAAATTTGTATTACAAAATCACAAGATTATAGAGAATTTAAATCTAATAACTTATATTCAATAATTATGATGGAGAAATAAATGAAAGATTATGAAAAAAAGATTAATGAAGCAAAAGAATTATTAGAAAAGTTGAATGACCCTGAAATAACATTATATGATGGAATGCAGATTTATAAAAAAGGGATTGAGATTTTGAAAGAAGCTACTAAAATCTTAGAAGAAGCAAAACTTGAATATGAAGAGGTTAAAAAGTGAAAATAGCAGTTATTCAAACCTCTTCTTTACCTTATGAAAAAGCTAAAATAAATTATTATTTATCAATTTTAAGAAGTAAAAATGTTAAATTAGTTGTAATTGGTGAATATATTTTAAATCTTTTTTTTAAAGAATTAGAAAATACACCTATTAATTTTATAAAAAAACAATCAAATCATCAATTAAAATTATTTAAAAAACTTGCTCATAGTTATGATATGACTATTATTGCTCCTATTGTAATGATAAAAAAAGATAAACCATATAAAGTATTTGTAAAATTTTCACCTAAAAGTACTAGATTTTATTATCAGCAATTATTTATGCCTTATTCTCATTGGAATGAAAAAAAGTTTTTTTCAACAATAGAGAATAAACCGTTAGTATTTAAAGTTTCTAATTTTACAATAGGTATATTGCCAGGATTTGAAACTCATTTTGATGAATTTTGGTCTTATTTCAGAAAAAAAAGAGTTGATTTAGTTGTTGTTCCTAGTGTTGGAACTTTTGAATCAAAAAAAAGATGGCAAAAATTACTTAGCACTCAAGCATTTTTAAATAATTGTTATGTTTTAAGAGCAAATAGAGTAGGTAAATTTGAGGATTGGAAATTTTATGGAAATAGTTTTTTAGTTGATCCTGATGGAGATATTATAGAAGAATTATCGAATAAAGAAGAATTATTGATTGCTAATATCGATAAAAAAGAAGTAAAAACTGCTAGAAAAGAATGGGGATTTGAGGTTAGAAAAGAATTGAATTTAGAATTACTAAAAGGGTAAAAATGCAAAGAGTAAAAGCTAGTGATGATTTAAAACAATTAAATTTATTGTATGTAGAAGATGAAGAGGATATTAGAGAGCCTTTTTTACAATTAGTTGGTAGATATTTTAAACATATATATGTGGGAAGTAATGGAGAAGAAGGTTTAGAACTTTTTAAATTACATAAAGATAAAATAGATATTATTATTAGTGATATTAGAATGCCAAAAAAAAATGGTTTAGATATGGCTGAAGAAATTAAATCTATTGATTATGAAATTCCTATTATATTTTCCACAGCTTTTGGTGATACAGAATATTTACAAAAAGCACTTAATATTGGTATTGATGGTTATATCATAAAACCTTTAGATAGAAATAAATTATTATTAAAATTAAATTATATAGCAAAATCTATAGTAGCTAAGAAAAAAATGCAAGAATATTTACATTTGATTGATAAATTGATAAATTATCAAAAAGCTGGAGTTTTATTATTAGATGAACATTTAAATATTTTGATTATGAACCAATCTTTAAAAGCAATTATTGAAAATTTAGGTATAAAAGATTATAAAGTTTTAGATGATTTATTACCATATTGTTATGATGAAAATGGAGTGCATATTGATTCTAAAGTTATCCTAAATAATATAAATAAAGAGTTGATTTGTAGAGGAATTAAAACTAATAAATATTATGAAATTCATCCCCAAAAGGTAGATAACTATTATATTATTAATGTTGATGATATTACAGAATATAAACAAGAAGAACAAAAATTACAAGAAACAGTAATGATAGATGAATTAACAAAAATATATAATAGAAAAAAAATAGAATCTATTAAAAATGAATTAATTAATGAGTCTATTTGTGTTATTTTATTTGATATAGATAATTTTAAAAAGATTAATGATACTTATGGACATTTAAAAGGGGATGAGGTTTTACAAACTTTAGCTAAAACAGTAAAAGAAAATGTAAGAAGTAGTGATTTATTTGTAAGATGGGGAGGAGAAGAATTTTTAATTATTTTAAGAAATATCTCTGATACTGAAATGGCTTATAGATTAGCAGAAAAATTAAGAATTAAAATTAATAATATAGAAGTATTTGAAGTAGGGCATTTTAGTTGTAGTTTTGGGGTTAGTTGTGGAATAATAAAAAATCCAGATGATTTAAAAATTATTTTTGATAAAGCAGATGATTTGTTATATAAAGCAAAAAGAGAAGGAAAAAATAGAGTAGTTAAATAATATTTTTATTAACTTCTAATATTTTTTCTATGATGTTTTGTTTGATTGAGTTATCTAATATTTTTTCTAATAATTTAAATACTTCTACTGCTTCTTCTTCTAGAGACATTAATTGATTTACATACCATTGTTGATTGTCTTTTGTAACACCTTCTTTTTGAATCATTTCAAAAGTTTCTTCACCTATTGTATGTAGTTTTTTGTGGTGCATTATACATTGTTTGTATTCATTCATATGAGATAAAAGTTTTTGAATATCTTTATTATAAAGCCATTTACCTAATGCACATGTAGAATGTGAAATTTTTAATAAATCTTCTGGTACAGTTTCTCTAGTTACAGCTGAAAAAACACCAGCTTTATATGTAATATGATGTATTTTGAATACTAAGAAAATAACTACTAAAGTATTTTTGTCTGAGATATTATTTACATCTGTTAGATTATTATTTAATTCATTTAAAAGAATTTCAAAACCACCTAAAGTTTCATGTGATTTATGACCAATCTTTACTACTTGTTCTGTGTTTTCACTAACCCCTGTAAATTGTTGTTGTAGAGTTTGAATAGTAATAGAGATTTCATTTGTAGCTTTTTGTGTTTTTTCTGCAAGTTCTCTTACATTATCAGCTACCACAGCAAAACCTCTACCAGCTTCACCTGCTCTTGCTGCTTCAATAGCTGCATTTAGTGCAAGTAAGTTTGTTTGGTCTGCAATATCTTTGATTAACTCTACAACATTAGAAATAGCTGTAATATTTTCACTCATTTGTGTGATTTCATTTGATGCTTCTTGTAGTTTGTCAGATAATAATTCAAAATCACCTTTTGTTTGTTGCATCATTTCAAATGTTTGATGAGATTTTTCTGCACTTTCATTTACTTTTATTGCGATCTCTTTGAATGCTTTATCCATTACATGAATATCATTTCCAACTCTTTCGAAATTTTTACTAACACCACCATCAATAGAAGAGAATTTTTTTGCTAATTCATTAATAAGTTCAACTTTTTTAGATATTTTTATACTTTCAGTTGCTTTTTGTGCTTCAATAGCTACTTTTCTAAATTCTCCATGTAATCCTTGAGGCATAATATATCTATAAGTTTGTCCTTCTGTTATAGCTTTGATTGTATTTTCATTTTCTCTTAATAAGTCTTCTATTTGGTCTAACATTTCATTTATATTCCATGCTATTTTCTCTTCTGGAGTTTCATCTTTATCTAATATAATTCTTGAATATAATTTACCATTATATACATTTTTTACTACTTCTTGAATTTTATTAAATGTTTCATTTTGATTTTTATTGTTATAAGTTGGTAAAAAATGTGCTAATGCTATAAATGCTACGAATACTCCTAATGCAATATATTGCGCAGTAATTCCTAAATATATCATCATAGCAATATTTATAATAATGATTGCTATTGTTCTTTTACTTAGATTTTTTAAAAATTCCATATTTTATCCTTTTTGTAATGTGAATACTAACTCGTGATATTTATCTATAATATTTTCATCAGTAGCATTTAATGTTTGTTTTAATAGTTCGTAACTAGCATTAACACCACCACTTTTTTCAGCATTTAAAAGAGCAGTATAGATAGGAGTTATTTTTTCTATAGCACTTCTTGGAGGTTTTTTTCTAAATGATGTATAACCTATTATATTTCCATTTAAATCTTCATCAGCAGTGATATATGCTAATACCCAATAATATCCACCATCTTTTCTTAAATTTTTTACAAAACCAAAAAACTCTTTTTTTGATGAAATAAGATCCCATAATATTTTAAATGCAATTTTTGGCATATCAGGGTGACGAATAATATTGTGATTAGCACCAATCAATTCTTCTCTACTCCATCCAGCCATATTTACAAATATTCTGTTACAATAAGTAATAAAACCTTGTGGATTAGTTTTTGATACTATAAAATCATTGTCACCTAATATTTTTTCATCATTTTTTATATGTTTTGTAGCATCAAGTTTTGAAAGTCTTTTGCCCGATTGTAGTTTTTGAGTTGTTTTATTCATAATAACAATCCTTTTTGAAAGTATATTTATAATTATATAATAAAAGTTAGAGGTTATTGCATAAGAAATGAAAAAAAGAATAAATTTAGTGAGAGATAAGTAAGTAACTTATAAAATGATTATAAATTAATTAATAAATAAGATATTAGATTGTATTTTTGATATATGGTACCGATGGAGGGACTCGAACCCTCACGAGCTATGCCCAACGGATTTTGAATCCGTCGTGTCTACCAATTCCACCACATCGGCAAAATTGCCCGAGAGGGGCAACGAGAGATTATTTATTTACAGCGTCTTTAAATTGTTTACCAACTTTGAATTTTACACTTTTACTTGCAGGAACATCTACTACTTTATCAGTTCCAGGAATTTTTGCTTTTCTTCCAGCTCTGTGAGTTAATTCAAAACTACCAAATCCAATAAAAGAAACTTTATCATTTTTTGCTACTGCTTCTTTGATTGTTTCGATTGTTTCTTTAATTACTGCATCTACATCACTTTTACTAAGACCCGTTTTTTTAGCTACTTCAGCTAATAATTCAGCTTTTTTCATTGCATCTCCTTATTTATGGTTGTTTGTGATATTTTATCTTTTTTTTTTATAAAATACAATAGTTTTTTATAAAAAAGACGATATTTTTAACAAAAAAACACATTGGAATAAAAATTGCTTACTAATTTAAAAGCATGCAAAAGGATTTGAAATGAGAATTACTACAAATACACTATATTCTAAATTTATATATGACCAACAAAATACTTATACAGATTTAAATACAGTTACAAATCAATTATCTACTGGAATGAAGATTGATAAAATCTATGATGACCCTACAGTTTTTACTAATACATTGAGATTAGATAATGAAAGTAATTCTTTAAATCAAGTGTTGAATACTTCAAAAACAGCACAAACTTTTGCAGATAATACAGATACTACATTAAATGATATGACAAAAACTTTAGATAGTTTTAAAACAAAATTACTTCAAGCAGCAAATGCAGATAATGATGAGACTTCTTATGGGGCTTTAGCTGATGAATTAGAAGGATTAAAAGATCATCTACAAACATTAGCAAATACTTCTATTGATGGTAAATTTTTATTTTCTGGTACAGCGTTTAATACAAAACCAATTAGTGATAATGGTGATTATAATGGTAATGATAAAAGAATAAAAGCAAAATTAGGTTCTAATGTAGAAGTTCCTTATAATATAGATGGGGCTAGTTTATTTGAAGGATATGATACAGATTATTCTAAACATATTTCTACTAATGTACAACATTTCGATGCTTTAAAAGAAAATCCAGAATTTGTAGTAGTAAAAGATGGGAAATATTATATAGATAAAGATATAAAAGCTAATAATCAAACACCAGCAAGTGATGATTTGCCTCAACAAGTTTCTTTAAGTACAGATAGTGAGATTAGAATGCTTACAGGTGTAAGTGATATTTATGATTCAGATACTGATAGTTATAGTGATGGGACAAGTTATTTTTATATTAGTGGTAGAAAACCAAGTGGAGAAACATTTAGTGATAAAATATCTTTAAGTAACTCTTCAAAAGTAAGTGATTTATTGGATAGAATAGGGGAATCTTTTGGAAATACTCCTGTAAATAAAGCAGTAGATGTAACTATGAATCAATTTGGGCAAATTGAAGTTAAAGATACAACAACTGGTAAAATGGTTACAGACTTTAATTTAGTAGCAAGTGATAAAGATGAAGCAAGTGTTGATGATATAGTAAAAAATGGGGATTATGCTGTTAGTTTTACAAAAAGTCAATTTGCTGGGATTAGAGATATAGCTACTCCTAGTGCAAATAATAAAAATTTTGATAATAGATTATTTACTTTAAATACAGAATTTAGAAGAATAGATAATGATAAATTAGCATTGCCAACAGATAAAGTTTTTGATGTAATAGGGGATGATACAACAGATAATTTAGACCATATTAAATTTACAGGAAAAGATACAAATGGAAATGATGTTGATGTTAATTTAAGTATAGATTCAAATACTACAATGCAAGATATTTTAGATGAAATTAAAGATAATTTTGGAGATGTTAATGTTAGTTTAGATAATGGAAAAATCAATATTTTTGATAATACTTTAGATGATAAAAATGATGAATCTAAATTGTCTTTTAGTATGGATGCACAAGATTCTGATAATAATTCTTTGAGTTTATTTAGAAGAATGGATGGGTTAACATCAGATAAAACGTTTTTTACTACAGATGGTAGATTAAATATCTCAAATGTACCTCAAGTAGATAAAACTACACAAACTTACGCTACTGAAAGTACAAGAATGATAGATGTAAGTGGAAAAGATGATATAGATGGAAAAACATTTGAGATTAATTATACTGATAAAGATGGTAATAGAAAAACAGCAACTATTACATTAAGAGATACACCAGATGCAAATGGGCATTTATCTACATTTACAGTAGATGGAAATACATATGATATTTATGATAATGAAGGAAATAAAACTCCTATTCATGATGTTACAACAGTAACACAAGAGTTAGATCCAAATACATGTAAGTTGTGTAATACTACTCATACAACAAAAGGGATAACTTATAAACAATTTGATGATGTTATAGGAATGATAGTTAGCGGTAATTTACCTAGTGATAATAATAGTAGTGATTATCAACAAGCAGTCCAAGATTCACAAGAATATGTAGATGTTGGATTAAAAGATGGAAAATTATATATAGATGATAAAAAAAATGCAGTAACACCTATTAAAATAGCTATTAATGATAGTGATACAGATAGTTATGATGGAAGTTCACCAGTATTTAGTTTTAATTCAAATGATGCTGTTACTATAGATGAACCAAAAATAGATATGTTTCATCAATTAGATGAAATTATTCAAAGTGTAAGAGAAGGGCGTGTAAGGATGGATGGTGATAAAGATAATCCTCGTGATATTGGTATTCAAGGGGGAATAGAGTTAATTGATCACTTACAAGACCATGTTATTAAAAAACATACAGAAATAGGTGCGGTATCAGCATCACTTCAAAATACACAAGATAGAACAAATATGCTTATAGTACATACAGAAACATTAAAAAGTGATGTGATTGATGTAGATATGGGACAAGCAAGTATGGAACTTCAAAAACTTACATTAAATTATCAAGCGATGCTTTCAACTATAGCAAAAGTTAATGACCTTTCTTTGGTTAATTATATGAGATAGGGTATAATTGCATAAAAAAAAGGATGTAAGATTAAAAAAGTTGTATATTTATTAGGTTTTATTTTTTTAGTATTTTTATTAGTTGCTACTATTATTCCTAATCCTTCTTTTGTAGGAAAATATGGAGAATTTTTAGGAAAAAGTAATTTTTTACTTTTTGGATATATGAGTTATCTTATTCCATTTTATTTTATGATTTTGGAGTATGCCTTTTATAAAAATTTAGATAAATTAATTTTTGAAAAATTATTTGGAGTTTTTATAACTATAGTAAATTTACTGATTATACAATCAATGATATTAAAAATAGGTATTTTTGGAAATCTTTTTGTAGATGCTCTACAGCCTTTGATAGGTATTATTGGGATTAGTTTAGTTGTTGTAAGTATTTTTATATTAGTTGGATTTATTTTTAGAATTAGTTTGCCTAAAAATGTATCATTAATTACAAATCAAAAAAATATTAATGCTAAATCAAAACAAAAAATAGAGACTACAAAAGTTATTAATCAAAATATTCAAGAAGACACTCAAAAAGATGATGTAATTAGTCAAAATGACGCTAATATTTCTGAATATATAGAAGAAAAAATGAATGAAGTGCATACTATCGATGAAGATTTGATTGAAGATGAAACAATTAATTTAGATGTTGATATTAATGATGAGGTAGAAACTCAAAAAGAGATTGATTCAGAAAATACACAAACTATAAAAGAGGAGCAAAAAACTCAGGAAGTAGTAGATGAAAACAAAAAATCAGAAGAACCAGAACACTCAAAAGCTGTAATAGTTAATGAACTTGATGAAAATAAAGAATTATTAAAAGATTTAGAAAAAGGAACATTAAAAAAACCAAAAGATTTTAAATTACCTCCAATAGATTTTTTAACTAAACCATCATCAAAACATAAACAAGTAGATGAAGCAGAAATTGATAAAAAAGTACAATTATTATTAAATAAACTTAGAAATTTTAAAATTGATGGTGATGTAGTTAGGACATATACAGGTCCAGTTGTTACTACATTTGAATTCAAACCATTAGCACATATTAAAGTAAGTAAGATTTTAAATCTTGCAGATGATTTAGCTATGGCTTTAAAAGCTTCTACTATTCGTATTCAAGCACCAGTACCTGGAAAAGATGTAGTGGGTATTGAGATACCAAATAATGAAATAGAAACTATTTATCTTAGAGAAATATTAGAGAGTGATTTATTTAAAAAATCAAAATCACCTCTTGTAATAGCATTAGGAAAAGATATAGTAGGAAAACCATTTGTTACAGATTTAGCTAAACTTCCACATGTGTTAATAGCAGGAACTACTGGAAGTGGTAAAAGTGTGGGGATTAATGCTATGATTTTATCACTTTTATATAGAAATTCCCCTGATGATTTAAAACTTATGATGATTGATCCTAAGATGCTAGAGTTTTCTATATATAATGATATCCCACATCTTCTAACACCAGTAATTACTGAGCCAAAAAAAGCGATTGCTGGACTTAATAATATGGTAAAAGAGATGGAAAGAAGATATAAACTTATGAGTGATGCAAAAGTTAAAAATATTGAAAACTATAATGAGAAATATCCAGAAAATAAAATGCCATATATTGTAGTAATTATCGATGAACTTGCTGATTTGATGATGACAGGTGGGAAAGATGTTGAATATTCAATAGCTAGACTTGCTCAAATGGCAAGAGCTAGTGGAATACATCTAATAGTAGCTACACAAAGACCAAGTGTAGATGTAGTTACAGGTCTTATTAAAGCAAATTTACCTAGTAGAATCTCTTTTAAAGTAGGACAAAAAATTGATTCTAAAGTGGTACTTGACCAATATGGAGCTGAAAGTTTATTAGGAAGAGGTGATATGCTATTTACTCCTCCTGGAAGTAGTTCTCTTGTAAGACTTCATGCACCATTTATGACCGAAGATGAAATAGAAAAAATTGTGGAATTTTTAAAATCTCAAAGAAATGTTGAATATAATGAAGAGTTTTTAAGTGAATCAGTAGGAGATGATAGTAGTATAGACCTAGATGATAAAGATGAACTTTTTGAAGAAGCAAAAGAGATTATTATAAAAGAGGGTAAAACATCTATAAGTTATCTTCAAAGAAGACTTCAAATTGGGTATAATAGAGCAGCAAATATTATAGAACAACTTGAAGCAGTAGGGTTTTTATCTTCGCCAAATTCAAAAGGTCAAAGAGAAATTATTGGATAAGGATTGGATTATGAATGAAAATAAAGATGAACTTTTTGAAGAAGCAAAAGAGATTATTATAAAAGAGGGTAAAACATCTATAAGTTATCTTCAAAGAAGACTTCAAATAGGGTATAATAAAGCAGCAGATATAGTGATAAAATTATAAACTATTGGGTTTTATTAGAACTAGATTCAAAAGGTCAAAGAAAAATATTAAATTAAAGGAAGTAATATGAAAAAAAACTTATTAATTGGTATAGTGGGAGTGGCAATTTTAACAGGTTGTGCTAGTAAGAATAATATAGAAACACAACCAAAATCTGTAGTTGATATGATGGGAAATCAAAAAATTGTAGGATGGGTTGATTATAAACAAGATACAGATAAAGATGGAGTGCCTGATTATAAAGACAAATGTCCAAATACTCCAGCAGGTGCAAAAGTAGATAAAAATGGATGTGCAATAGATAGTGATAAAGATGGTGTAATTGATTTATATGATATGTGTCCAAATACTCCATTTGGAGTAAAAGTAAATGAAAAAGGGTGTGCTGTAGACACTGATTCAGATGCTATTCCTGATTATAAAGACAAATGTCCAAATACTCCAAAAAATATAGTAGTAGATGAGCATGGATGCGCAATAGATAGTGATGGAGATGGTGTTTATGATTATTATGATAAATGTCCAAATACTCCAGCAGGAACTAAAGTAAATTTCCAAGGATGTCCTATTTTGGCTGAATATAGATTTAATTTTGCTTTTGATAGTTATAAAATAGATAAAAAATATTATCCTCAAATCAAAGTATTAGCAGAGTTATTAAAACAAAATAAAGCAATAACTATTGAAATACAAGGATATACAGATAATATAGGTACAAAAGCTTATAATCTAAAATTATCACAAAAAAGAGCAAATGCTTTAAAAGAAATTTTAGTAAAAGAATATAAAATCAATCCAAATAGAATTAAAACTATAGGATATGGAGAATCACACCCTATAGCAAGTAATGCTACAAAAGAAGGAAGAGCAAAAAATAGAAGAATTGTAGTTATTGATAACACAAATTTTAAAAAGGACAAATAAACTCTTATTTGTCTTGCTTTTTTCTTTTTTTTTTACTATAATCCAACGACAATTATAAAAAAGGTCGTCAATGGAAGTTTTAAATACCAAAGAGAATATATTTCTTATATCTAAATTAGCTGGACTTGTAAAACAAAACCCAAATAATGAAAGTTATTTTTTAGAATCTATTTATAAAGATGAAGTAAATAATTTACTTAATAAAATGGTTGTAAGTGAAAATCTAAAAACTCATTGGATTTGTTGGGCTAAGTTTGATGAAATGATAGAAATAGGAATTAACAAACATATTAAACAAGTTTTACTTGAAAAATTTAAACCAAATAGTGGTATTGTAAAAATAGCAAGACTTAAAAATAGTTATTCTCCAAAATTTTTTGAAATATTACAAATACTTCCATTTGAAATAACACCTGATGAATTAAAAAGAGAATTAAATATTATAGATAAATATGATAGATATTATGATTTTAAAAAGAAAGTGATTTTACCTTCTCTTAAAGATTTAGAAAATATAGATATGAGTATTAGTTTAATAGAGATAAAAGAAGGTAAAAAAGTGGTAAAACTTCTTTTTAAAAAAGGAGAAAAAATGAGTTTAGATGAAATGAAAATGGGTGAAGTTGGTATTATTAAAAAAATCACAGCTACTGAGCCTTTTAAAAGCAGACTTTTTTCACTTGGGATTGTAAAAGGGGAAAAAGTAAAACTTTTAAATCATACAGTAGCAAAAAATACTTATGAAATAGAAGTAAATAAATCAAAAATTGCACTTAGAAGTGAAGAAGCAAAAATGATTATTGTGGAGAAAAAATGAAACAGATAAAAATTGCTTTAGTAGGTCAGCCAAATGTTGGGAAAAGTCATTTAATTAATTCTATCAGTGGTGCTGATTTACATGTGGGAAATTTTTCTGGTGTAACTGTAGATGCAAAAGAGATTATATTCAAAAGAGATGGATATGAACTTCATATTGTTGATTTACCAGGGCTTTATTCATTTCATACCTATACACCAGAAGAAGAAGTAACAAAAAAATATCTATTACATGAAGAATATGATTTGATACTTAATGTAATAGATTCAAATCAGATTGAGAGAGGACTTAGTTTTACATTTAGTATAGCTGATATGAATAAGCCGATGGTGGTTGCTTTTAATATGTATGATGAGGTAAGTAAAAATGGTGGAGATATTGATGCTAATAAATTTACTTCTTTTACAAATATAAAAGCAGTAAATACTTCAGCAAAAGAAGAGTATGGATTAGATGAACTTTTTAAGGCTGTAATAGATACTTATGAAGAAAAAAATTTACCAAAAATACAATATAGTGATTTAGTAGAAGAAGCTATAAATGAACTTATTAAAGAGATAAAATGTGATAAATTTGATAAAAGATATATTGCAATTAGATTACTTGATGAAGATGATGATATTTATAAATTAGTG
>Ga0256843_1001696_pt1 | contig 16921 bp, 17 predicted proteins | sample AlvinellametaG_FD_191572 | JGI IMG/M metagenome (GOLD analysis project Ga0256843, IMG submission 191572) | Pompeii worm associated microbial communities from hydrothermal vent at the East Pacific Rise, Pacific Ocean - Alvinella | ecosystem: Host-associated > Annelida > Integument > Unclassified ... | reverse complement strand
CCTGTGCAGTCAGGTGCGCAACCAGTCTGTCGACCTCTTTTTTCATACGACAGAAGATAATACACTTGTCAGGGTTCTTGTAGTCGATGAGTCTGACGAGTGCATCATCTCTCTCACGCTCCTGTACGACATAGTAGTACTGCGTGATCTTGGAGTTGGTGCTTTCACTCTTTGTAATGGAAACAGTTTTAGGATCGTTAAGGATCTCTTCTGCCAGTTTTCTGATGGCCTTAGGCATGGTTGCAGAGAACATCAGTGTCTGGCGCTCTTTTGGCAGGAATGTGAAGATGTTCTTGATCTCGTCAAGGAATCCCATGTCAAGCATTTCATCGGCTTCATCAAGAACGACGAATTTTGGGTTGAGCTTGATCTTCCCGCTCATAAGAAGGTCTTGAAGACGACCTGGAGTCGCTACAACGATAGACGCTTGCTTGATACGCTCGATCTGTTTACCGTAAGGCGTTCCACCATAGACGGTCGCTGTTTTGAGTCCTGAGAGCTTACCAAAACGGTAGAGTTCGTCACTGACCTGCATTGCCAGTTCACGTGTAGGAACGATGACAAGTCCTTCAACGCTTCCGTCTGCTTTCATCATACTCATAATAGGGAGACCGAATGCTGCGGTCTTTCCTGTACCTGTCTGTGCCTGTGCGATCATGTCGTGTCCCTCGAGAACGAGAGGAATAGCATCTTTTTGTACGGGGCTTGGTTCTGTAAATCCTGCTTCTTCAACAGCAGCGAGGATGGTTGGTTTGAGGTTAAAATCTGTAAATTTCATGTTTGTTCTTTGTATTAAAATGGTCGGTGTTTGTAGTTGTCTTGCGATTCATAGAAAGTTTTTGTATTTCATATGGTACTTAAGAGGCGTAAAACCCTGTTTTATGCAACCGATACCAAACTTGTCACACGGATTGTTCGTGGAAAAATAGAGGAGATGGGATTCATCTCAAATAATGGAGTTTAGTACACTCTTGCAGAAAAGTTCGGAATTATAGCAGGTTTTTTTCAAAAAAGATAGTCTTTTGAGTTAAAAAAGAAAAAATAAACAAAATAGATAACCTGTACTATTTATGATACAATTGGTATAGATATCGGATAACTTAAAAGGAGAAAAAAAGATGCGTACCACCCGTTACTTTATGATCTTCGCATTCTTGTTGCTTCTCCTTATCGGATATAAGACGTATGAACAATATGAGCGTATCTCCCAGACGCAGAAGCTTATTGTTCAGAACGAAAGTAAATCCCTTGCGCACTTTGTAACCGCCTTCAGGCAGACCTATCAGGATGTTTTCCTTCGCAACGATATTGAGATCACAGATAAAACCATTCACCTTTTTCCTGTTAAAACGACCAAAGAGATCAGTGACCGTTTCTCCAAAAGTCTCAAAGGTGATGTTGTGGTTCGAACGGTATCGGACAGACCCCGAAATCCGGAGAACAAGGCCAATAGGCTTGAGATGGAGATAATGAACTATTTCCGTAAGCACCCTGAGGAGAAGGAACGCTTTATTCAGAAAGGGAATATCTATTTTTACAGTAAACCGCTTTATATCAAGCAGAGCTGTCTCAAATGCCACGGTCCTCGTGAAAAAGCGCTGCCGAGTATTCGTAAGAAGTATGATACGGCATACGATTACCGTCTTGGTGAGCTCAGAGGTGTTATGACCATTACGATCAAAGAGCACACCTTTTTCGATCTGCTTTATGCGGATTTCCGTAATACCATTATTGTTACTCTGGTGATCTATATACTCTTTTTGATCATTATCTATAAACTGTTGCAAAAAATGCGTGAGAAAGATGACCGATATACAAAAGATCTCGTGCATGAGATAGAGAAGAAGACTTCTGAAATCAATAAACAGAAAGATACCTTCCAAACATTGTTCGAAAAGGCATCGGACGGTATTCTTATTATGGGGAACAAGCGGCTGATCGAGTGTAATGAACAGGCAGTCAGGATTTTTGGTTACAGCTCAAAGGATGATCTTCTTGCTACATCACCGCGTGATATGTCCCCTATCTATCAGCCTGACGGCAGTATTTCCACAACGAAGATCAAAGAGATGGTCGGTTTGGCAAAACAGAATAAAGGCTATCAGTTCGAATGGGTGAACCTGAGAGCCAACGGAGATGCTTTTTTCTCAGAAGTGACACTGACACCGATCGTGCTGAATGGTGAAGATGTTCTGCATATTGTAGTACGAGATATATCTGAAAAGAAAAAAGCGGAAAAGAAACTTATAGAACAGAAGAACATTCTGCATTATCAGGCACATCATGATGCACTGACCGGGTTGCCAAACCGTACACTTTTCAATGACAGACTGGAGCATGGGGTAGAGATATGCAAACGCCAGAACTCAATGTTGGCTCTGCTTTTTATTGACCTTGATCATTTCAAGCAGATCAACGATACGTTGGGGCATCATGTGGGAGACAATGTACTGAAGGTTGTTGCGGAACGTCTCAAAGCAAAATTGAGAAAAGAAGACACTCTGGCACGTCTGGGCGGGGATGAATTTACCATCATTATCGAAGACCTGAAACATATTCAGGAGACACAGAAGCTTGCTGAAAAGATCCAGCATATTATGGCGCAGCCTATACATATTGACGGACATACACTCTATATTACCTGTAGTATCGGTATCAGTATTTTCCCTCAGGATGATACTTTGCCTGACAATCTTATTAAATATGCAGATGCAGCGATGTATCGTGCGAAAGAGGAGGGGCGTAACAACTATCAGTTCTACTCCAAAGAGATGACTACTCTGGCATTTCAACGTCTGATGATGGAGTCAAGTCTACGTCAGGCAGTGGAGAACGATGAGTTCAAACTCTATTATCAGCCTCAATATAACGGAGCAACAGGTGAACTTATAGGTTTGGAAGCATTGATCCGATGGCAACACCCTGAAATGGGTATGTTGTACCCTGACAAGTTCATTCCGTTAGCAGAAGAGAGTGATCTTATTGTTGAGATAGACCGATGGGTGATGCGTACTGCCATGATACAGTTCAGTCACTGGTATGATATGGGCATGCATCCTGGAAAACTGGGACTGAACCTCTCTATGCGTCAGCTTGGAAGCACTGATTTTATGGATATCTTGAATCACTGTCTGAAAGTAACAGAGTTTAAACCTGAATGGCTGGAGCTTGAAGTGACAGAGGGGCAGGTGATGAAACGTCCGGAAGAGAGTATAGAGAAACTCAACAGTATTCATGAGATGGGGATCTCCATAGCGATCGATGATTTTGGTACGGGATACTCTTCTCTTGCCTATTTGAAACGTTTGCCTGTCTCCCGCTTGAAGATCGATCAGTCTTTTGTAAGAGATATACCGGAGAACAAAGAGGATGTGGGCATTGTCAAAGCGATTATTGCACTTTCAAAGAGTTTGGGGATCGGTATTATTGCAGAAGGGGTAGAGACCAAAGAGCAGAAGTTGTTCCTGTTGGTACACGGATGTCAGGAGATGCAGGGGTATTACTACAGTAGACCGCTGGATGCTGATAAAATAGAAGAGATTTTAATAGAAGAAAATGGATCTTAGGTACCAGCTACAGAATAGAAATGTACGAGGGTAGTCGATACAACAAAAACTTTTAAAAAGGAGGAAGAATGAAAAAAGTCTTTGCTGATACCTAAGATGTAGACGAAGTATAACCTAAATAAGATAAAATTTGTCTTAATTAGAATTTTGGCATACTTTTTTGTCCCGCTTATGTACATACAAGCCAGTTGTGAAACTCTACAACCTCCCGTGTAACGGGCATTGCTCGCCATCCGTTACTCTCAAGATACATCATTTTATTTCCGAAATAACCAACAACATACTTCTCTTTGTAAATTGGAAACTGCCCAAAATCGAACATTTTAAAGATTTCATCAAAACTTTTCGGTGCATGATAATAAGAAAAGTCAAAAGCATGTATTGCAGACAAAGCAGCATGCAGCATTTCATTTTCATGTAAAGATGTACTGACAATGTAGTAGGCGGGATAGCTGATAGCAGGATCATCTATAATGTCAGAAATATAGAGCCGCTCTTTTTTCTTTGGTCTCATTTCACTCTCTTCTATGTAATGGGGTTGGACAAGTATAACCCGAATTTTTCAGATGAGTGAAATGAATGTCAAATTGACATATTTTTTAGATATGTGCTTCGTAGCGTTGTTTGATTTTTGTTTTACGTACATCGTCGGTACGTTCCAGAACACGTTCGAGTCGTGAAATGGCTTTTGTTTTGTAGAGTGCCAGTACAATCACGATAACAGCAGCAGGCAGTGCAAAGTGACCACCCACAAGCATCCCTATGACTGCACCGAATGAACTGTAAATCGTCAGTTCAAGTAAAAAATAGATCCAAGGTTTGACTTTTGAACAACTTCTTCTTTCTTCCTTCATATCTCTTCCCCTTTGCGTTGTTTAGTCTCAACTCAATTATAATGGGAATATCTTACAAATATCTTGAAAATGACATAAAAATGTCATATAAATGTCACTTTTTTGAGCATTTATAAAAAATGAATTACTCTTCCAAATGTTCTCTGTCTTCTTTAAGTACATAAATGTATGTGTCAACATCAAGTTCATCATAGCGTTCTACCGTTACAGGGGTACGAACAAACTCTTCTCCTTCAAATTCATCAAGAAAGTCCCAATGGTCACAAAGGTTGTGTGAGTAGAAGAGGTAACCGTGTACGGTATCTCCGTCGGGATTGAGTTTTATGCCGGGGTAGCCCATAGAAGCAGACCATCCTGCACCTATAAGGTCACCTTTGACAGTTGCCGGTACAAATTTACCGACAATATTTTCAAGGACATGTCCGTTGGGGCAGTTTGGCATCAGTGTGCCGTAAACAAAGAGTGTTTCCATAATATATAAAACCTTAACTGGGATGAATCAATGCGAGATTGTAGCACAGCGTACTGAAACAAGTCATTGTAATGACGATAGAATAACTCTTTTAATAAGTCAAACTAATGACTTTCATAACTTCAAGTAACAAATGGGTAATACTAGTTAATCTATAATACTTTTACGATCAAACCTAAAAGGAGCTATTATGATCAGTAAAAAACTTTTAATCGGTTCAGTATTCGCAGCAAGTCTTTTGCTTGTTGGATGTGGTGGAGGAAGCAGTGACGATACAACAGTCGCTACTTCTACAGGATATTTGGTAGATTCACCTGTTGCCAATGTTGACTATGACTGTATTGCAGACAATGACTACAATAAAACAACGGCTACGGATGGTATGTTCACCTGCCGTAATATGGTACAGGTACGTTTTAGAATAGGTGAACTTGTATTGGGTGAACTGACTTCTCTTCCGGCAGACGGATATGTATTCCCTCAGGACCTTGTAGGTGTTGCAAGAGATACCGGTATTGGGAATGAAAAAGTGATTGCCATGGCTCAGCTGCTTCAGTCTCTTGACACAGATGGTGACCCTACAAACGGGATCACTATTCCTCAGGAGGTCAAGGATCTACTGGCAGAGATCATGGAAGATTTCGACCCGACACAGCTTCAGCTATACTTTGACAGTGCTTCAATTCCTGAAGCACGTATCAGAACAAGAACGGAAGCACAGGCGCATTTGCGTGAGACAATTGAAGCGATCACCGGTCTTTCCCTTCCTGACATCGTGCCAGTAGAAGAAGAGAGCCAATAGCCTTTACACTATCTTCTGTAAAGCCTCTCTTGATGAGGGGCTTTCAACTCCTCAAATCATTCTTCTTTTCCCCTCTTTACAGACATCATGGTATACTGCTGACAAAAAGAGTAGAGCTATGGCATATGACCTCAAAAACAAGTTGGTGATCGCTATCTCTTCCCGTGCACTGTTCGACCTTGAAGATGAGAACAGACTGTTCGAGAAGAAAGGTTTGGAAAAGTACTACCGATATCAGATCAAGAATGAAAACAAAGTGCTTAAACGCGGTGCTGCATTTGGATTTGTGAAAAATATTTTGCGTATCAACAGACATTTTGATGACAAGCTGATAGAAGTGATTGTCCTTTCACGTAACAATGCCGCTACCGGGCTGCGTATTAAAAATGCCATAGACCATTACGGACTGGATATTGACCGGGCAGGGTGGACTGCGGGTACACCTATAAGCAACTATCTCAAAGCGTTTGATGTTGACCTGTTTCTCTCAGCACATGAAGAGGATGTTCAGGAGGCGATCGATGTCGGTATTGCTGCGGCAAGGATCATCCCAAAGAAGTACAGAAAGAAAAAGTCACGCAAAGATGTGCGTATCGCGTTTGATGGTGATGCAGTGCTCTTTTCTGATGAATCGGAGAAGATCTACAAAAAGCATGGATTGGAAGCCTTTTTGAAGCATGAGAAAAAGAATGCAAAGAAGCCACTTCCCAAAGGGCCGTTCGCCAAACTTCTCAAAGTCATTTCACGTATTCAAAAAGAGTTCCCGATGGAACAGGCACCGATCAAAACAGCATTGATCACCGCACGGAACTTCTCTACGTTCGAACGTGTCATTCGGACATTCGATGCCTGGAATGTTCGTGTGGATGAAGCGTTTTTCCTTGGCGGAGTAGAGAAGCGCAGGGTAGTGAAATCTTTCAGTGCAGATATCTTTTTTGATGACCAGGATGTACATCTGGAAAAGACAAGTAAAAAAACACCATCAGCAAAAGTACCATACAAAAGATAATCTTTGTTTATAAAAGTGTATTAATGAAGTTTTTGTTATGATATCTTACATCATGTAAAGGAGACTACAGATGTTAAACATTACATTAGACAGAGAAGAGGCCATCGTCACGCTGGAGCCTGAAGGTGCGTTGAGTAAAGAGGATTTTGAAACAGCGGTAAAGGTGATTGACCCGTTCATTGAAAAGCATGGTAAATTGGCTGGTGTGATCATTGCAACGGAGTCTTTTCCCGGGTGGGAGGATTTTTCAGCACTTGTCGAGCATTTGACATTCATCAAAAATCACCACAAAAAGGTGAAACGTTTGGCGTTTGTGACCGATTCTAAATTGTTGGGGAAGTTTTCGGAGAATATCTCATCACACTTTGTCGATGCTGAGATCAAGTATTTTCCGTATGCCGAGCGTAAAGCAGCCCGTGAATGGATTTTGGAGAAGGGTAAGAGAAGTTAAACTTCTCCTACCTTGGGTGACTATTCAATATTGTCAGGTGTCAGACCGATCTCTTCAAGCCAGTGGCGAAGCATAACTACTTCATCTTTAGTCAGGTGATCTCCGTGTGGCAATGGAAGAACAAACTCTTTATCTTCATAGAAAAGCTTTGCTTTATGTTTCTTTGTCAACTCTACTTTCACTCCGTAGTGCTCCAGTGCAGAAATCAATTTTTTTACATCGATATTGGTTGATATTGGATGCTCAAATACTTTTTCTATTTTTGCTTTATGTTTGTGGCTCATCTTCTGATGCCTCCTTTTTTCTTGACATCATAGCAGGAAACGGTTGAAAGAAGATGTAACTTTAGTCGCATTCAACACCACGTTTGGCATAAAACGCCTTTCTGAACGCTTCAAATCGCTCTTCAAGTATCGCCTCTCTCATCTGTTTCATCAGGTGCAGGTAGTAGTAGAGGTTGTGAATGGTCGCAAGTCTGAAATAGGTGATCTCACGTGCCCTGAAGAGGTGTCTGAGGTAGGAGCGGCTGTAGGTCTGGCAAACCATACAGTTACATTCCGGATCGATCGGTTCAGGGTCGGTAGTGTAGCAGGCTTTTTTGATGTTCACTTTACCGAATGATGTAAAGAGCGTACCGTTACGGGCATTTCGTGTAGGCATGACACAGTCGAACATATCCACACCACGGTAGACATTCTCTACCAGATCTTCAGGTGTACCGACACCCATAAGGTAGCGTGGTTTATCTTCCGGCATGAACGGTGTGGTCCACTCGACAGTTTCGTACATATCTTTGTTACTTTCTCCAACACTCAGTCCACCGATGGCAAAGCCGTCATAGTCAAGGGCACAGAGTTCTCTGGCAGATTTTTCTCTGAAGGCTTTGTCTGTTCCCCCTTGAATAATGGCAAAGATATTCTGGTCGACTCCCACACCCTCTTTCTGTTTTTTTCTAAAGTAATCAATACTCTCCTGTGCCCAGCGTGTCGTTCTGTCAATACTGGCTGCTATACGCTCCTGCGTTGCTGGCAGGGCAACAAGATCATCAAGGATCATCATAATGTCAGAGCCGAGATTATGTTGGATGTCGATGACTTTCTTAGGGGTAAAGTAATGTTTACTGCCGTCAAGGTGGCTTCGGAAAGTAATCCCGCCTTCATCAATTTTGACATTGTCACTGAGTGAAAATGCCTGGAAACCGCCACTGTCGGTCAGGAAGCTTTTTGGAAACTTGGTAAAACCGTGCAGTTTGCCCATTTTGGCTACGACATCATCACCGGGGCGTATATACATATGGTATGTGTTGGCAAGAATGATCTCAGGCTTGATGAAGGTCTCAAGGTCTGTGGCATCGAGTGCTTTGACCGCACCGACTGTACCGACAGGCATGAATACAGGTGTTTGTACGGTAGAGTGGGCGGTTTTGATGGTACAGGCACGGGCTCTGCCATCTGTTTTATCTATCTGAAATTCCATTGTGTTATAATATCCTCTTAAATTCGAAAGAGAATTATATCCAATTAGGGCATAAATGAAGAATATACTGATACTTGCCGACGGTAGCATCGCCAAACACTTTGTCGAGTGGGTCGGACGCAAAAGAGTGGCTGACAACAAATACTATGTGACGTGCTTCAAAGAGAATGCCACACCTGAGAAACTGGGGAAAAGTATTACCCTTATCAAGGCAGACCCTACCAGCTATGCCCGTATCAAACACATTATGGAAGAGGTGAAGTTCTCTCATGTATTTATTGTTATGGAGAACAAGGAAGATACGCTCTATACACTGAAAAATATTCGTCTTGTCGAGGAGAAGATCCGGATCGTACTGGTCAATCAGTGGGATGACCCGGAAGTAGGACGGGATGAAGAGAATGTAACCGTTCTCAATGTTGATGAGCTCATTGCCGCACACCTCTATGACCATCTTCCAAACGTACCGGTAGTAGCGCAAAACGTAGGGCTCGGAAAAGGGGAGATCATGGAGATCCATGTCCCTTTTGGAAGTACCTTCGCTTTCAGGCATGTAGGCTCCATCTTGCAGCGTAAATGGAAGATCGCAGCTATCTACAGAAACGAGAAGCAGATCCTGCCGACAAATGCTACAACCATCCTGCCAAATGATACATTGCTTGTACTGGGTAAACCCATGGTACTTGACGGGGTCTACCGTACCATCAATAAACGTATAGGACTCTTCCCTGAACCTTTCGGAAAAGATCTCTATCTTATTCTTGATTTTCGTACCGATCAGGAGAATGCACTTCTGTATCTCAAAGAGAGTCTCTACCTTTTGGAAAAACTGGAAGACAAATCACTCTTTGTCCGTATTCTGCACCCGAATAATTTTGACCTGATCGACAAGATCAAGGCATATGAATCGGATACTGTAACCATCTCTGTCTGTTATGATGAGAAGGAGATCTCTCATCTGATCGAGTATGATATACAGGAGTATGACATAGGGTTGATCCTCAGCAGTATCGATGCTTTCTCCGATGATGAGATCATGGAGACACTCTACAACCTGAAAAAGGTAGTCTATCTTTTTGGAGACCAGCTTCTCTACAATATCAAAGAGAGCATTATCCTTATGGATGATGAGCGGAAAATGGAGTCTATCTCTTCTACGGCATTTGATGTTTCCGAGTCACTGGGACTGGAGTTGACGCTGTGTGATTTTGACCCTGAAGGGGACTTTGAGAGCAAGAAGATCGTCATCGAGCATTATGAAACATTGGCGCATATCTTCAACATGGAAGTGAAGATCGTTAAAAAGATCTCCAACCCCATTCGTGAACTGAATAATCTGGACAATGTACTGCAGATCGCACCTTTTGAAAAGGAGCTTCATAAAGGGTCTCTTTTAACACTTCTCTCTACAAAAGTGAAGGACTTTCTCCTGACATCCAAAAAACATCCCAAGCTCCTGGTACCCTTTGCTCTGGGAGATGAGCAATAGCGGCGGATTTTAAGGGCTTATAAGATAAAATAAAGCAAATTATTATCCCTTAAATGAAGGTCCAGTGACATGATCGTCCCCATAGAACTTACTCCGCCAAAACCTGTCAAATATGACATTACCATCGATGCACTTCCACAACTCACCTTTGATACAAAAGTTGTCGTTGTCACCAATCCGACTGTTGCAGGATTTCATCTTGATACACTCCTTTCCCGCATAGAAGCCAAAGAGCTGCATGTCGTGACCGTACCTGATGGTGAACAGTATAAGACACTGGAGACAGTAGAGAACGTATTGAATGAGTGTTTTGAGCACAAGCTTGACAGAAAGTCTCTCCTGATCGCCTTTGGTGGTGGAGTGATCGGTGATATGACCGGTTTTACCGCAAGTCTCTACCAGCGTGGTATCGATTTTGTGCAGATCCCGACAACTCTGCTCTCACAGGTAGATGCCAGTGTAGGTGGAAAAACAGGGGTTAACAACAAGTACGGGAAGAACCTCATAGGTGCATTTTATCAGCCTAAAGCAGTTTACATCGATACGGCTTTTCTAAAGACACTTCCCAAACGTGAGTTTGCAGCAGGATTTGCAGAGATCGTCAAGATGGCAGTGATGTTCGATCGTGACTACTTTGATTTTCTGAAAACCGCCGACCTCTCCGATGAAGCACAGCTCAAAGAAACCATTAAGCGCAGTGTGGAGCTTAAAGCCTGGGTAGTCAACCAGGATGAGAAGGAAGCCGGTATCCGTGCCGTATTGAACTATGGACATACATTTGGGCATGTCGTGGAGAATGAAACCAACTATACCACCTACCTGCATGGTGAAGCGGTTGCCATTGGAATGGTCATGGCAAATGCATTGGCAGTCAAACTGGGACTTATGAGTGAAGCGGAAGCGGAAGAGGTCAAAGCACTGCTTGAGACACAGAACCTTCCGACCGATTACACGATCAAGGATGTAGACGACTTCTATGAGCATTTCTTCCTGGACAAAAAGAGTGCGAACAACAGTATTAAGTTCATACTGCCCGAAAGCATAGGCGGTCACAAGATCGTCAAAGACCTGGATGAGACACTGGTCAAAGATGTACTGCGTCAGTTTGGAGAGGGATGATGAAACGATTCTCCTGGCTTCTCTTACTCTCCGGTACGTTGCTCTTTGCCCAGCCGGGTGTCAAGAACGATATGCCTCAGGAGACTCCTTCGTCCAAGACAGAAACAACTGCTTTAGAAACAGCACAGGCTGATACATCCAGTGACATACAGCATCTTCTTGAAGAAAAACACAACCTTGATATACAGCTCAAAGAGAATAATGTTTGGTCAAAGATCTATAGCAACTACCATATCTATAAAGAGCTCAAAGATGAGGAAGCGGCACTGGATCGAAAAATAGGAGAGTTGAATAAACTCTCTAAAAAACGAAGACTCAATAAGCAGCAGCGCAAGGTGTTGGCAGCACTGAAGAGTGAAAAGAAGATACTGGAGGGGAAGCTCCAATTGCTGAAAGAGTATGAGAAAGATCCTTTCAAGAAATTCCTTACGCCACCGGCTATTGGAAACATCCCTTCTGTGGGAAACCCATTTGCTATTATTGCCGCACTCTCTTTTACCGAAAAACTGAAGAACGATCAGTCTGAGTATAACAGCCGGTATGCCTCCATTAAGCATGTGATGGATGGGCTGAAAGAGAAAAAGAAGATCCTAGAAGCACTCATTCAGCGGGACCCCGGAAATCATGCGCTGAGAAAAGAACTTGCAGACACGGAAGAGCAGATCAATACCTTTACTCCGGTTGTGGAGATCTTTAAAACAACACAAAGCGTCTATACAAAGAAGATTGATGAGATCAAACTCAACCTTCAGGCAGAGATACGTAAAGAGATAGAGAAAGCAACGACTATCGGGATCATCATTCTTCTCTTCCTGATCATAATCTTCCTTATTAAGTATCTTGTCAAGCGCTATATGTCGGATAATGAGCGTTTCTATACCATCAACAAGTTCCTTAATTTTACATTCTTTATGCTGATCTTGCTGACACTGCTTTTTGCCTATATTGAGAATGTCAATTACCTGGTAACCATCCTGGGGTTTGCCTCTGCAGGTATCGCGATTGCCCTTAAGGACTGGTTCATGTCAGTGATGGGATGGTTCGTTATTATCATTGGTGGAGCGGTTCATGTCGGGGACAGAGTGAAGTTTGTCAGAAACGGGATGGAGTATGTCGGTGATATTGTCGATATCTCTTTGCTGCGTATGACGATCCAGGAGGATATTACGCTGACGACCTATATGCACAACAGACGTGCCGGGCGTATTATTTTTGTACCGAACAACTATGTCTTTACCGATATGATCGCCAACTACTCGCATGCGGGACTGAAAACCGTTTGGGATGGTATTGATTTCACAATTACTTTCGACTCCAATGCCAGCAAGGCAAGCAGTATTGCAAAAGAGGTGACGAAGAAATACTCCAAAGGATATACGGATATTACCAGGAAACAACTCAATAAACTCAGAAGCCAGTACAGTATGAAAAATACCAATGTGGAACCACGTATCTACAGCTTTATCGAGCCGTACGGTATCAAGATATCGGCATGGTACCATACCAATGCCTATGCGACACTGACACTCAGAAGTACGATCTCTATGGAGATCATTGAGCGTCTTCAGCAGGAGGATGATATTCATCTCGCATACCCAACACAGTCTATCTACATCGATAAAGATGTACGTAAACCACATCACCCCGAAGCAACTCCTGAAGGGGAACAAGCATGAAAAAAGTCTTCTTTAAAACTTTCGGGTGCCGTACCAACCAGTTCGATACACAGGTGATGATGTCAAAGCTCAAAGAGTTTGAGCTCACAACAGATGAGAACAGTTCGGATATTATTGTGGTCAACTCCTGTACTGTTACCAACGGTGCAGACTCTTCGGTACGTAACTACATCTCTTCAATGAAACGTAAGAACCCTGATGCCAGAGTGATCCTTGCAGGATGTGGTTCCCATTCCAAGGGAGAGTCTCTTTTTGAAGACAACAAGGTCTTTGGTGTCATGGGTCACTCGGAAAAAGAGAATATCAATGAGATCCTCAAAAAAGAGAGCCGTTTCTATGAGATAGGTGATCTTGAGCATATCGATTCGACCATTGTCGAAGAGTTTGTCGGAAAGAGCAGGGCATTCATCAAGATCCAGGAGGGGTGTGACTTCGCCTGCTCATACTGCATCATCCCCGCTGTACGCGGCGGGGCACGTTCGCATCGTGAAGAGATCGTACTTGAGCAGATACGCAAACTGGCAGCCAACGGATTTGGCGAGTTCATTCTTACGGGAACCAATGTCGGAAGCTATGGGAAAGACCATGAGACCTCTATGGCGAAACTGCTGAAGAAGATGAGTATGATCCGCGGGGTCAGACGTATCCGCATCGGGAGTCTGGAGCCTATTCAGATAGATGATGAGTTTATGGAGCTTCTTGATGAGCCGTGGATGGCAAAGCATCTGCATATTGCACTGCAGCATACCTCTGACAAGATGCTCGAACTGATGAACCGCCGTAACCGCTACGAGAGTGATCTGGTACTTTTCAATAAGATCGCGGAACGCGGCTATGCCCTTGGGACAGACTACATTGTCGGGCATCCGGGTGAAGATGAGAAGGAGTGGGCAGAAGCGATGGCACGTGTGCGAGAACTGCCGCTGACCCATGTGCATGCTTTCTCCTACTCCAAGCGTGACAATACTGTCTCCGCAACGATGAAACCCGAAGTGAGAGGAAACATCGCCAAAGAGCGTCACAGAGAGCTGAGTGAACTGGTCAAGGCGAAGAACTATGCCTTTAGAAGAAGCCACAACAGCAATCTTGAAGTACTGCTTGAGAATGGTAAAGACGGTGTTTTCTACGGGTTTGACCAGTACTTTAACAAGGTGGAAGTACGCAGCCAAGAGGATCTCAGCAGTAACTGGGTACTTTTAAATGATGTGGAGGTGGAACCCGATGTCAACCGTGCGAAACTTTAGTCTCAAGTCATTCAACGACAAGAATATCAAGATCATTCTTGGGCTCTTGGGTGTTCTCCTTCTGCTTATCCTGTTTACACTCATGCGTGATACCGATCCACTCATCAGTCATAAACAGGCCAATGCTCTCTATACCAAAGACAGGATAACAAAACTGCTGGTTGACGGAGACTATGTCCGTATTCAGACCAAAGAGGGGAAACGCTATAAAGTTTATAAAGATGCAATCAACAAAAGATCATTTTTCAGCAAATACCCTGTAGAGGTAATAGAAGAGCCTACCTATATCTACGATATCCTCTCCCTGCTCATTCTGGTTGGCGCACTTTTCTATCTGTTCCGTTTTATGCGTGAGAGCCGCCTTCAGCAGCTTCGTCAGATACGAGCGGTACAAAGAGGCGAAGAGACACAGGACAGTCCTATTCAGGCGATCACCTCTACTGTCACGTTCAAGGATGTTGCAGGTATCAAAGATGTCAAAGAGGAGCTTGAGGAGATCATCGATTTTCTTCGTGAACCGCAAAAGTACCGTGAACTTGATATCCGCCTGCCAAAAGGTGTGCTGCTGGTAGGACCTCCGGGTGTGGGAAAAACACTTATCTCCAAAGCGGTGGCAGGAGAGGCGGGTGTGCCGTTCTTCTATCAAAGTGGTGCATCATTCGTACATATCTATGTGGGGATGGGTGCCAAGCGTGTGAGCGAGCTTTTCAGAAAAGCCAAGCAGATGGCACCCAGCATCATCTTCATTGATGAGATCGATGCGGTAGGTAAGAGCCGTGGAGAATTCCGTAATGATGAAAGAGAAGCAACGCTCAATCAGCTGCTTACCGAGATGGACGGATTTGAAGAGAGTTCAGGGGTGATTGTCATCGGGGCGACCAACAAGATAGATGTGCTCGATGAAGCCCTGCTGCGTGCAGGACGTTTTGACAGACGCATCCACATCTCTCTTCCTGACCTTGAAGACCGCATCAAGACACTGGAGCTCTACCTGGCACACAAGCCAAACAAAGTGGACATCGAGTATGTGGCACGTATGACTGTCGGTTTCAACTCAGCTGCGCTTGATACTTTGACCAATGAAGCAGCCATATATGCCATGAGAGAGGGACGTAAGGTGGTTGAGACCTCTGACTTTGAAGCAGTCAAAGAGAAAGTCCTTCTTGGCAAACGCAAGATCCTCAGTTTTACCGAAGAGGAGCGCAAGATACAGGCGGTGTACCAAGGTGCCAAAGCGGTCATCGCTACATGGCTCGATGTGGAGTTTGAAAAGATCGGTATTGTCAATACCCGTCTGGTAACCCAGGAGCATGAGATCCTCTCCCGTTCTGCACTGATGAACCGTATCAAGGTCTATCTTGCCGGAAGTATTGCTACACAGATGCAGTTCAATGAGCAGTTCACCAATGCCGCACACGATGTGCATATGGCAAAAGATCTGGTTCGTAAAGTGATCTATGACTATGCGATGAGTGATAACTTCATCGTTACACCGGCGCAAGAGGAGATGCTTATGAAAGAGTCCGTCTCTGAACTGAAAGATCTGCTTAAAACACTGGACCTTGCACTCAAAGAGACATCCGAATACCTGCTTGAACATGAGAACATTACCCATGAAGAGTGTAGGAAAATACTCCTTGAAATATTTTAACGGATTCTCTCTCAGTGGGGAAGAGATATTTTTCTCACCCTTTCTTGTAGAGAGCGAGTTTTGTGTAGCAGGATTCAGTTACGGTACGCAGCAGGCGCTGGAGTATGTACTGCATACCAAAGAGCGTGTCGACAGACTCATTCTGCTCTCTCCTGCATTTTTTCAGCATCAAAAACCGGCTTTCATTCGGGCGCAGCTGCACTACTTTAAAGCAGACAAAGATGCCTATATTTCACAATTCCTTAAAAATGTGGCTTACCCTTCCTCTACAGACATGTCATCATGTGTGAAGTCCGGTACAAAAGAAGAACTTGAGGCACTGCTTGGGTATGTCTGGGAAGAAGAGAAACTGAAGAGGATCGCTGAGCGGGGAACGACTATTGAAGTTTTTTTAGGCGGGAAGGACAAGATCATAGATGCTTCTGCAGCACTTGATTTTTTTGCACCGTTGGCAACTACCTATTTTATCAAAGATGCAGGACATCTGCTCAGGAGTTAAAAATGGCATTTACACCGAAAACACCCTATCTGACAACGGATGGTATCATTGAACTTTATGATGGTCAAACATTTCGGGGTATTGTGCTCATAGAACGTAAGAATCCGCCGTTGGGACTGGCGCTTCCCGGAGGATTTGTCGATGTAGGGGAGTCTGTAGAGGAAGCACTGGTACGGGAGATGAAAGAGGAGACAACACTTGATGTCACCATTGAATACCTGCTGGGGATCTACTCCGATCCCAAACGTGATCCCCGTTTTCATACTGCAAGTGCTGTTTTTGTAGCCAAAGCAGAGGGGGAGCCCAGAGGGGAAGATGATGCTAAAGAGGCAAAGGTCTATCCGCTTGATACCATCCCTTTTGATAAACTGGTCTTTGACCATGCTGTTATACTTAAAGACTATCTTCAAAAAAGGGAAGAAATTGCCTCAGATTGCTGACAGCTTTGCACTTCTCTCTGCGCTAAAGCATGCTGGGTATTTACAGACAACGCGAGATCCTCTCTGGTGGCCGCAGAGCGGTACGGAAAAGGTGGTCATCGGTGCACTGCTGACCCAGCAGACCAAATGGGAGAGAGTAGAAGAGTCTCTGCAGAATCTTGAAGAAAAGGGAC
>Ga0256843_1001695_pt1 | contig 16948 bp, 15 predicted proteins | sample AlvinellametaG_FD_191572 | JGI IMG/M metagenome (GOLD analysis project Ga0256843, IMG submission 191572) | Pompeii worm associated microbial communities from hydrothermal vent at the East Pacific Rise, Pacific Ocean - Alvinella | ecosystem: Host-associated > Annelida > Integument > Unclassified ... | reverse complement strand
AGTATCAACAGCTATTATAGGAGTACCAAAAGCGTTATTTAGTACAATATTAGCTGTTTTCTCCCCTACCCCTTTGATACTCAAAAGCTCTTCTTTGGTTTGTGGCACACAAGAGTTAAATCTATCTATCAAAGTTTGTGATACCTCTTGGAGTACTCTAGCCTTTTTATGATACATACCTGTAGGTCTTACTATCTCTTCTAACTCCTCTATTGGTATCTCTACCATTAACTTTGGAGTATTGACTAATGGGAAAAGCCGTTTACATACTTGTGCTGTATTTTCATCTTTGGTTCTCAAACTCAAAAGAGTAGCCATCAAAATAGTATATGGGGTTCTTTTGAAACTATTTTTCAAAATATTACTTGGGCTATCTGAGGGGATATTTTTTTCTAAAATATCCAAAACTTCTACAAACTCTTTTTGGGTCATGGAGTTATAACATCTTAATATAGAGTGCCAAGAGACACTCTACTATCCAAGATAATCCTGTAGGGCTTTTGGCTCAAGCTCTCCATTGGATGATTTTAGCTCTTTTATAGCTAAAATTGTAGCTCTAGCTGCTGCTATAGTAGTAAAATAGGCTATATTTTCAGTTAAAACTGATTGACGAATAGTTCTACCATCAACCTTGCTTCCTTGGTCTTCGCTCGTATTTATAGCTAAGGATATCTCACCATTTTTAATCATATCGTCTATATTAGGTCGTCCCTCAGAGATTTTTAAAACTTTGCTAGATTTGACACCTGCATCTTCTAATGCTTTGTGTGTTCCTGCTGTTGCTACTATCTCAAATCCTAAACTGGTAAACTCTGCACCTAACTCTCCTACAAACTCTTTGTCACTGTTGGCTAGGGAGATAAATATTTTACCCTCTAATGGAATATTATTTTTCGATGCAAATTGACTTTTGGCAAAGCTTAGACCAAAGTTATCACTAATCCCCATAACCTCACCTGTACTCTTCATCTCTGGTCCTAATAGGAGGTCTGAACCTGGTAATTTATTGAATGGGAATACTGCCTCTTTGACTGCTATATGGCTTTTTAAAATTGGTTCCATTATTTTGTTATCAAAGTTTACAACACCAAATGTATCATAAAATTTTAGTGCCTCTCTTAGGTTTCCTTGAACCATTACTCTAGTAGCTACTTTTGCTAGAGGCAGACCTGTTGCTTTACTTACAAATGGAACTGTTCGGGATGCTCTTGGGTTTACCTCTATTAGATATACTTCATCCTCAAAAATTGCATACTGTACATTCATGAGTCCTACAACACCCAAGCCCAAAGCGATACTAGCTGTCTGTTTTTTTATAGTCTCTAAAAGTTTATCTGATATAGATATAGTAGGCAATGCACAAGCAGAGTCACCTGAGTGAATTCCTGCCTCTTCTATATGTTGCATAATAGCACCGATATATACCTCTTCTCCATCACTAATAGCATCAACATCAAGCTCAATTGCATTATTTAAAAACTTGTCAATTAGAACAGGTGCATCATTTGAGACTGATACTGCCTCATCCATATACTCTTTGAGTTCACTATCAGAAAATACTGTCTTCATTCCTCTACCACCAAGAACAAAGCTCGGACGAACAAGTACAGGATATCCTATTCTATTGGCTACAACTATAGCATCCTCTTTTGTAAATACTGTTCCATTTGCAGGTTGCTTTAGTCCCAAATCTTTGATAAATGTAGAAAATAGCTCTCTATCTTCTGCCAAATCAATTACCTTGGCACTTGTTCCTGATATATTTGCACCTATTGCAGTAAGACCTTTTGCTAATTTTAATGGAGTTTGACCACCAAAGTGAACTATAACACCATCTGGATTTTCAACCTCTATCACATTTCGTACATGCTCAAAATCTATCGGCTCAAAATAGAGAATATCAGAGGTATCATAATCGGTTGAGACCGTCTCAGGGTTACAGTTATACATAATAGATTTAATCCCCATATCCTCTAGGGCAAAAGAGGCATGAACACAACAGTAATCAAACTCAATACCCTGACCTATTCTATTAGGACCACCACCAATTACTAGTACCTTTTTATCTTTGGTATTATTAGTTGACTCTTTTTTTGGAAGTTTGGTTATATTGATTGTAGAGTATAGATATGGAGTCAAAGCTTCAAACTCTGCTGAACATGTATCAACCTCATTATACTCTAGACATATACCCAATTTTTCTCTAGCTGTATAGATATCATTTTCTGTTAGATTTAGACCATCTTTTTTATTTATGATAGTTGCTATCATAGCATCAGAGAAACCTTCTGATTTTACTTTTCTAAAGAGTTTTTCATCTTTTAAAAGCTTGATATCCATTAATCTCTCACTCTGAACTAGCTCCTCAAACTGATACAGATACCATCTATCTATTTTACAGAGTTCAAAAATCTCATCTACACTTTTGCCTCTTCTCAGAGCCTCATATAGATAGAGTATTCTATCACTATTAGGACGACGAATTTCACGAACTAGTTTATCATCATCACAATCAACTCTATCAAATCCATTTAGACCTGTCTCTAGTGAGATTAGAGCCTTTTGAAATGACTCTTTGAAAGTTCGTCCCATACTCATAACCTCACCAACACTCTTCATAGCAGTAGTGAGAGTTGAGTCTGCCATTGGGAATTTCTCAAATGTAAATCTAGGGATTTTGGTAACTATATAGTCAATAACTGGCTCAAAACTAGCAGGAGTTCCTGTAATATCATTTGTTATCTCATCTAATGTAAATCCAACAGCCAAAAGTGTAGCCACCTTTGCAATAGGATAACCTGTAGCTTTACTAGCTAGTGCTGAAGAGCGACTTACTCTTGGGTTCATCTCAATAACTATCATTCTACCTGTATCTGGATTGATAGAGAACTGAACATTACTTCCACCTGTATCCACTCCCACCTCTCTTAGAATTTTAAAAGAGGCATCTCTCATTCGTTGATACTCTTTATCTGTTAAAGTTAGTGCTGGAGCGATTGTGATACTATCTCCTGTATGCACTCCCATTGGGTCTAGGTTCTCGATAGAACAGACAATTATACAGTTATCATCTCTATCTCTGATAACCTCCATCTCATACTCTTTCCAACCAAGCAGAGACTCCTCTATAAGTATCTCTGAAATTGGAGAAGCATCTAGTCCTCCTTGGACTATCTTTTTATACTCATCTATATTATAAGCAACTCCACTTCCTCCACCAGCTAGAGTATATGAGGCTCGGATAATTAGAGGAAATCCTATCTTTTTGGCTACTTCCATAGCCTCATCCATATTATAAGCATAATATGATTTTGGCAAATCCATACCGATTTTTATCATCGCCTCTTTAAACTCTTGTCTATCTTCACCCTTTTTGATAGCCTCTGGATTGGCTCCTAGAAACTCCACTCCATCTAGCATACCCTGTTCATACATATCCATAGCAACATTTAGAGCAGTCTGCCCACCCATAGTTGGTAAAATTGCATCAACACTCTCTTTTTTTATAATCTTAGATATAATCTCAGGCGTTATTGGTTCTATATAAGTTCTATGTGCAAACTCTGGGTCAGTCATAATAGTAGCTGGATTAGAATTAATAAGAACTACTCTATAACCTAACTCTTTAAGCGTCTTTGCTGCTTGTGTTCCAGAATAGTCAAATTCACAGGCTTGACCAATCACTATTGGACCAGAGCCTATAAGTAAAATAGTTTTGATATCAGTTCGTTTTGGCATGAAAAAGCACCCTTGTTTTTAATTTGTGGATTATACTCAAAAGGTACTTAGAGGGGGTTTTTCATATGTCATCCCTATCCCAACGAGTAGGGTCAAATAGTGTATCATCATGAATATGTTTAAAAGATGCTTTTATCATCTTGAATATATTTTTGTTCTCTTTTTCTAAACTCTCTAGCCAAATTTTCATATTGGCTCTAGCATACGGCATTTTGACATCTCTAAGCATTGCAGGACATGCTTCATCTCCTATAGTTTGGAGATTATTTTCTCTAGCAAATGCCATGAGCTGTTTCTCTCTAACTTGAATGAGAGGGCGAATGAGATGAAAACCTCTATCTGTCTTATATATAGGTGCCATGGCTCTAAGTGTTCCATTATAAAACATGTTCATAAAAAAGCTCTCTACAGTATCATCGAGATGATGACCTAGTGCTACTTTGTTAAATCCATTCTCTTGAGCATATGTATATAAAGCACCTCTTCTCATGCGTGAAAAGTATGAACAAAAAGATGAGTTCTCTCTAATAGTATCTTGGGATATCTCAAATATATTTGTATCATAAACAGTATGTTTTATATCATGCTCTTTACAATGTTCTATTAGATAGTTGTAGTTCTCATCAGGCATACCATATTTGATAGTACACGCTTCAAACTCAAAATCAAATGGAGCATGTCTTTGGATATGTTTTAGTATATGCACCAAAGCTAGAGAGTCTTTGCCTCCACTAAGCCCTACTAAAACTCTATCCCCCTCTCCTATGAGTCTAAAGTCAACATTAGTTTTTCCTGCTACACGCAGAAGCTTTTTACTAATAACTACTCTACTCAATAGCTTCTACCATATCTAGTATAAAATCAGCAGAGATTTTAGCTGAACTCTCTAAAAACTCATCAAAATCCATATCTGCACTACCATCAGCAGAATCACTAATAGCACGAAGAACAAAAAAAGGCACATCCAAAGCATCACAAACAACAGCCACACTAGCACCCTCCATCTCCAAAGCATCAGCTTTAAAAGTAGAGGCTATAAACTCTTTTCTCTCAGTAGAGGCTACAAACTGGTCTCCTGTAGCTACTATACCCTCTTTGAGTTTTAGACTATTTTTTTGGGCTACCTCTTTAGCTATATCTCTAAGTTTTTCATCTGTAGATATATAGACATCACCCTCTGGAACATACCCATATGGATGACCAAATGCTGTAATATCCAAATCATGTTGACACAACTTAGTAGCGATAATCAAATCACCTATCTTCAACTCAGGACTAATTGCTCCTGCTACACCAGAAAATAGGAGTTGATTACATCCAAACTTCTCTAGTAAAATAGTAGCAGTCAATGAAGCAAATACCTTTCCTATCTTGGAGTAGGCTATGACTATATCTTTGCCTTTGTATGTTGCTTCATAGTATATGTTTTTGGCATACTCTATTTTGTTTATATTTTCTACTTTGGCTAGTAGTGGGTCTATCTCTTCAGGCATAGCACCCATGATTGCTATTTTAGACATCTAATTCCTTGATTGCATTGATTGTTGCCTCTAGTGAAGCCATATCACTCACATTGAAATGAGGTTTTTTAGTTGCTTTTCTGTTTAGACCTTTTAGTACATTACCTTGACCAAACTCTATATAGCAATCAACCTCATCATCTATATTTGCTATGGATTGTTTATATTTTACAGGTGATACTAACTGTTTTGGTAGTAGCTCTAATGCCTTGGCTTTTGTATTATACTTTTGAGCTGTAACATTTGATACAACTGGTGCTATAAACTCATCTTTTATCATCTCTTCTAGCTTTGGAACTAGTGGTTCAACGGCTGATTCTAATAGTGGACAGTGAGAAGCTACAGACATATTTAAAAGCATCGCTCTTTTTGCTTTTGCATCTTTTAGAATTGGAACTAGAGCCTCCAAATCCTTTTTAATCCCTGCTATTACAATCTGACCATCAGCATTATAATTAACTGCCCAAACTTGCAATCCTGCATCTCTTTGCTCTTGACAAATCTGCTCAACTACCTCATCAGAAAGCCCTAATGATACCATCATACCAACCTCTTGTTTTGAACAAGCCTCAGCCATCAATTTACCACGCAGATTTACAAGCTCAACAGCATCAATCGCATCCAATGCACCACTAGCCACGAGTGCAGAAAACTCGCCCAAAGAGTGACCCAAACTAAGAGCTGGTTTGATACCTGTTTGCTCAGTAAAAAGTTTATGAGCAATCACACTTACTAAAAGTATAGCTGGTTGAGTAAACTCTGTCTGAGCCAAATCATCATTAGCTTCAAATAAAAGCTTTTGAAAATCTATACCTGTTCTATCACCTGCTAGAGAGAACATCTCTTTTGCTATATCACTATTATCAAAAAAATCTTTTCCCATACCAACTGCTTGAGAACCTTGACCTGGAAACAAAAATGCACATTTTACGGACATATTAACCCTTTTTTATTTATAATTTCGACATTTTATCTAATCGAAAATTAAACCTCACTTCTTTAGTTATCTGCTATATCTCTAACAAATAGAGCATGATACTTTAAAGTTTTTCTACGCCAATAGTCATATCCTTTGGAAAAGTCAACCACCCAAGCATAAAGCTCATTCTCCTCTGTTGATGTCCAAAAACAGCCATCATCTGGCAACACCTCTAAAAAATCTCTAATAATATAGTAACTATCACCTCTGGAGTTTACAAAGCTTCTTTTGGTTAATAGCCTCTCTAACTCCTCTACAGTAGGTAGTCTCCAACCATCATAACCAGATATATTTAATCTCTTTGCAGATATTATAGCCTCTCTCCAACTATATAGCTTGTCTGTAGGAAATCTCTGATACATCAAGTTACCATAAAAGAGAATATCATCCACTTTATAGATTGGTTTTTTTCTACTTCTATCAACATCCTTTTTGAGAGTTATAATCTTATCTAGCATCTTTATCTCTAATAACTCTTTTTCCAATCCATTGACTTTGGCTCTTATCTCATCAAGTCTCATTTTGGCATTTTCTAGTTTCTCTATTCTTTTATGATAGATTTCACTATTATAAACTTCTGCTTTCATGGTATGTCCTTTGGATATAAGCTTCTCTTAATATTTATTAACATAATAACATATTTTAAAACAAAAATTACTTAAACTATTATTTTATTAAAAATTTAATCAAATCATTCAACTTATGCTATAAATTACATGTTACAATAAAAATAATTTTTCAGGAGTATGTTTTGTTTAAATTTTTTTTATTATTTATTATTACAATTGGACTATATATAGGAGCTGTAAAATATGTTTTTCCAGAGGATAATATAAAAGAAGCACCTATTCAAAAAGAAAACTTTACTAAAAACAAAAATATTGAAATCATCACAGATTATGAAGAGAATAGTACTCAAAAAACTGATATCAAAAAAAATTTTTTAATACTTAATCAATTAAAAGATGAGATTAAAGCTCTTTTTGAAAAAGCAAATAATCTAGCTATCAAAGAAGATTATCAAGGTGCTATAAAAATATATGATAAAATAATCGATAAATTACAAAATATTGAAGATTTAAATCTATTAAAAAGCTTTACACAAGCACATTTTTTTAGAGCATATATATATAGAAACTATTTACAAGATACAGATGAAGCTATTAAAGATTATAATATCATTATTGAAAAGTTTAAAAATAGTGACAATATATCAATACTAAAATTATATTATAATGCACAATCACTCAAAGCATATCTCTTAGATAAAGATGAAGCTTTAGAGGTCTATAATGAAATAACTGAAAAATTTGGAAAAAGTGAGAATATAGAACTATTAAAAAAATATATATCTGCACAATATTCCAAAACTTATTTATTGAATGAAAAAGATACACTAGAGATATATGATGAGATTATCAAAAGATTTAAAACTATAAAAAATAAAGAACTTCTAAAAGAGTTAGCCAATACAGAATTCTCAAAAGCTAGACTTCTCAATGACTCTTTTCAAAACACAACCGAAGCCATTGAAGTTTATGATGATATCATAAATCAATTTGAATCATATGAGGATAATGAGTTTAAACAAGTAGTTGCTGATGCTCTTTTTGCAAAAAGTTATCTACTAATGAATGAAGATGGAGAGGAGTCTATGGAGATACTTGATGAACTAATAGATAGATACAAAGGTAGCAAAGATAGAGAACTAGCTAGAAATTTTGAGTACTCAGTCATTAATAATATAGAATTAGCTCTTATTACTAATAATGATGATACAGACTATAGAGAGTTAGCTAATAAATATCTATCTAATATACCAGACACAAAGCCTCAACTAGAGATGCTAGAGATACTAAAAAATGCTCAATATACAGACCAAAATGAAGCCCTAGAAAACTGGAAAGAGGAGTACAAAGATTATCAATTTGAAAATTGGAGTTTTGAGGAGCTAAAAAGATGGAACTCAAATATGGAAAATGGAGAAGACAAAGATAGAATAAAAGCCTACCTAGATGAATTTATCAAACATAATAGTAGTAATCAAACTGGAGATATAATTTATTATGATGAGAATAGTAGTACTTATTTGGCACCTTAAATTAATAAAAAAAAATTTTTCTAGTTAAAATTAATTACTATCTTAAGTATAAATAAAGCAAATGAGATATAAAATTTATTGAATTTAGAATTTAAATTCAATAAGTTTAGGAGGAAGATACTAACAGTCGTTTGGAGTTGTGAGAAAAAAGATTTTAAAAATCAAAAATAATCAAAGGATAAAGATGAAAAAAGCGTTACTATTACTACTAGGTCTATTGCTTATAGGGGTACTAGCATACTTTTGTTTTATGGATAAATCAACAGATATCAAAGAAGATTTAATATCAAAAACAGAAGCTACTTATAAAAATAGAGGACTACAAGGGATTAAGGTTGGGATTAAAGGAGAGGAGCTAAAGCAAACCCGTATCATAACATTAAATGGAGAGGTAGCCTCTGAGGGGATTAAAAAAGAGGCTGGGGAGATTGCTTCTAATATTGATGGGGTTATGGGAGTGGAGAATAATTTGATAATAAATAGTTCTATGGCACTAGCAAATACCTCAAAGAGTAATTCAAAATTTACTAATACAGATATCAAAGATGAGAATGTAACCTCTGTTTTAGAGAAAAAAACTACTAAAAATACTGTACCTAATAATACTTTAGATAACCAAAAAGATGCTATCAAGCTTGAAGAGAATAGCTCTACAGATAGCAATAGAGAAAAAGAAGAAGAGAACTTAGATAATACAACAGACAATGACAAACCTGTAAATGGTATTACTAATACTATTATGGATAATAATATGACAGAAAAAACAAGTGATAATGAAGAGAATAATTCATTGACTACTACACTAGATGATAATATTATCAATAATGAAAAAAGCTCTGACAGTGAAAATTCTATAACCTCGCTTGAAGAGAATAGTACAAAACATGATAATAACAATACCGATACAAAAAAGGTCTCTAATAATAGTACATCCGACACTACTATAGTTAAAACTCCTGCCGTAGAAGAGATTGCTAAAGATGAAAACAAGAGCAAATCAAAAATATCTACATGTCAAAATGAATTTAAAGAGCTACTAAAAGATAACAAAATTCACTTTGCATACAATGAAGCAACCATACGACCTGAGAGTTATCCACTATTAGATAGGCTCATCCAAGCTACGAAAAACTGTCCAAATACGATTATCACAATTGCAGGACATACAGACTCAGATGGTAATGAGGCATACAATCAACGCCTAAGTGAAAATCGTGCTAATGCAGTAAAACAATATTTAATCAAACATGGAGTGAATGCTTCACGACTAGAGGCTATTGGATATGGAGAGACACGACCTATTGCAGACAATAGCACAAAAGAGGGTAAAGAGAAGAATAGAAGAATTGAATTTAACATCAAAGGAGTAAAATAATGAGTTATTTATTAATGCAAATACTAATATGTCTATTAATCGCGGGATTAATAGGTATGATAATAGGATGGCTACTAAGAGGAGGCTGTAAAGGGGTATTGAAAGATAATGATACTCAATGGGAAAACAAACTACTTGATACAAACAATAGCTGGGAACAAAAAATTCAAGGGCTATTAAGTGAACATCATGAGACTACTCAAGAGGCTGATTTGAAAATCATAAATCTTAGAGAAGCTATAAATAAATCCAAAGACCAAATTGCTATATTAGAACAAAAACTAAAAAAAGCAAATAGCGATATTACTCTAAAAAATGATGAGATTAAAAAAATTCAAGAAAAAGCAGATAGTTTTGAAAAAGAGCTACAGCTTACAAAAGAGAATTTAGAAAAAGCTAAAGCAACGCATCAATCTGAAATCAAAGAGTGGCAAACAAAGCTAGACAAAACTCATCAAGAGCATAAACAGAAAGCTCAATCTCTCTTGGGAGATACTCAAAATAAAATAAAAAGTTTGGAACAACAACTAAATGACTCTAAAGAGAAGCTAAATATCTCCCAAGCCAAGATAGAAACACTAGTAGAAGAGTTAGAAAATACTAGAAAAGTATATAAAATTATGCAAGTAGAGTTGCGTTCTGCAAGAAATAAACTCTCTCAAAAAGAGATAGAGGCTCAACAACCATCAACTCCAGAGGCACAACCACTACTAAATAATAACAACTTTAATGAAAATGAAAAAGAAGAAGAAGAAGAAAAAATATCAAAACCAACTCTACTAAAAGAGGCAAAAAATGGCAAAAAAGATAACCTAACTCTAGTTAAAGGAATTGGAAAAGTACTAGAAGAGAGACTCAATAATTTGGGAGTCTTTCACTTTGAGCAGATTGCATCATGGACAAAAACTGAACAAGCATGGATAGATAAATATATGTCATTCCCTGGTAGAATAGAAAGAGAGGAGTGGGTTCAACAGGCAAAAAAACTCTTGAAAGGAATTGAGACAGAATTTGCCAAAAGAGTTAAAAGTGGAGAGGTACCTACTAGCAAAAAAGAGTAGCCACAAAAGGCTACTTTGTCAAATCCAAATATTATCAATCAATCTGGTAGTCCCAACCAAAGAGGCTACCAAGATAATCGTATCTCCTATCTCTACATTATCAATCTGTTTGAACTCTCTATTAACTATGGCTATATACTCAACCTCTAATTTAGACAAGACTTTGTACATCTCATCTATGATTTTTGCACTATTTAGCTCATTTTGCATAACTAGTTTTGAGGCTCTCTTGAGTGAACGAGATATTGCTAGAGCTTTGCTTCTCTCTTCTTTTGATAGATAAACATTACGACTACTCAAAGCCAATCCATCACTATCTCTAATAATATCACATGGGACTATCTCTATATTCAAAAAATAATTTTTGACCATCTGCCAAATAAGAACCAACTGCTGGGCATCTTTTTTTCCAAAATATGCTCTAAGTTTAGCTGGACGATTATATAAAACTAGATTGAACAGTTTCATAACTATCTGTAACACACCATTAAAATGCCCTGCTCTTTTGGTACCCTCTAGTATAAAACCTCTAATAGCAGGTGCAGAGATACTCAACTCATCTCTATCATACATCATATCAATAGATGGCATAAACAGAATATCAACTCCCGATAGTTCACATATCTTTATATCTGCTTCATCTCTTCTTGGGTACTTATCCAAATCCTCACCCTCTAAAAACTGAGTAGGATTTACAAATATCGAGACTATAACTTTATCGTTCTCTTCTCTTGCTTTACGAATAAGACTCAAATGACCCTCATGCAAAGCCCCCATAGTAGGGACAAAACCTACACTATATCTACTAAAATCTTGTGTTATCTCTTTTAATTCCTCTATAGAGTTTACTATCGTCATAATTTATATCTTTTTTCCTCGTATTATAATTAAAAGAGTTGAATTTATAGAATAAATAAGAGACAATTACTCTTTTTTATGATATAACCTAAAGTAAAAAAGGTAATTTTTATGGAAGAGCTACTTGTTGCACTAGAAAAAGATAATCTTGTCAAAATAAAATCTCTTTGTAAAAAAGGAGTAGATTTAACCCAACCAATAACTATAGGTCAAGAGTATGATTTAGAAGATTATGACCAGACCTCTATACTATTTTATGCTATACGAAATCATGCCTCTATCGAGGCTATTGAGGTTTTGCTTGAGTGTGGTGTTGATATCAAAGAGATTGATGAAGACGGGTTGAGTGCTATTGATGTGGCTATTAAATTCAAAAGAGAAGATGTAGTCAAACTGTGTATCCAAAAAGGGATGGATATCAACAATACTGCTCGTAAAAGTGGGATTAATCCTATCATTTTAGCATCATGCTTTAGCAATATATCAATGGTTGAACTACTACTTGAAAATGGAGCTGATATAAATTCAGCTGATAGATATGGCATGAGTGCAAAAGATTATGCTAAAAAACTAGGTCAAAAAAAGATGTTAGAATTTTTGGATAAAAAAGGTGCAAAACATAATCTATACAAAGAGGAAATCAAACAAGAGAAACCAAAATTTGATATGAATAATAGAGAAAAACCCTCAGAAGATATGGGATTTGACTCAATTTAGAAAAAAATTACAAAATACCCATTTTAATATGGGTAATTACAATAGAGTTATATCAACTACAATTCTACCTGGATTTGCAAGGTCAAATACTTTGACTTTAGAGTCATATCTAAGTTTGATATAAAACTTATATCCACTATCATCTAAATCTTTATCAAAATAGATTTTTTCTACTATACTCTTTTTTGAAAATTTTGGTAACTGAGCTGAAAAACCTCGATATCCATTGACTACTCCTGTAATAAGCAATTTTTCAGGGTCATAATCAAAACTATATGAGCCAACCTTTTCAACTTTGTCTCCTAGATACTCACTTGTATCATTCCATTGATAACTATCAAAAACTAAACGAACAGAATTATCTGTTTCACTTGTTCTAATAGTTCCGATATCTAATCCATCGCTCTCAACACCACCACTAAATCCCTCATCTGTAAAATCCTCTTCAAGAGGCTCTTCGTATGTAGGAATATATGAAGCTTTTGGTTTGTGTTTATAAGAAAAGGTACTATTATCTTCTATAGAGTTATTTATATCTCCTTTGTAACCTGTTTCACAAGCTGTCAGAAAAAACATAACTAAAGTGGCAAGAGATAATGATATTTTCATAATAAATCCTTCATTAGAATAAAACAAATAATAGCAAAAAATAGTTTCAATAGATATGAAAAATAAAAGATTGATAAAAATAAAAGATTATTTTAAGATTATAAAATAACTCCTAAGAGATTAGGAGTTTAAAATTAAAAGTCATAAGTAACACCAGCACTAACTGTATCTAAATCAGGAGCATTATTTTTAACAACTAATTTTTCATAATCAAGAAAAAGACCTAACCCTTTCTCTTGGTCTCCTTTACCATCAAAATCTCTTGAGTATCTACCCTCTTTTGGAGTATCTTTTGATAAATCGACCTCTACACCAGCACCCAATGCTAAACCCTCAGCATCAACCTCTTGTAGATTTCCTTTTGTTTTTGTTTGTGCCGCACCTAAAAGAGCATATATATTTGTTATATCACCAATAGGAAGCATTGGTTTTAAAAATATTCCTGTATGAGTAATAGATGCTCCATCATCACTAGCTATACTCTTTATACCTCTAGCCTCTATACCTATATATGGATTAAAATCATATCCAACTCTACCAATTATACCTACAGAATTATCTATACCAGATTGTCCAACACAGTTACATTTGCTATCATATCTATTACCTGTAATACCCAATCCTGCATAAAAACCACTCGGAGATATCTTATCATCCTTTTTAACTTTTTTTACTATCGGTTCTACCTCTTGAATTACAACAGGTTCTACAACTACAGGTTCTGGAGTGGACTCTACCACAGCCTCTTGGGCTAGATTGATATCCTCTTGTTCATATACAGTATCTAGTGGATAAATATCACCTCCTGCATAACAAAATAGGCTTAATGATATAGCAATAATTGATAATTTTATACTTCTCATCTCATTCCTTTAATTAAATTGAAAAAAATATATTATAAATATAATTCAATTATATCTAAAATAAAATTTTCTTTAAATTAAAAAATTAATAAGATTTTGATTTTTTCCATAAAAAAATATATATACCAATAGATACTATTATCATAATAGAACTCTGTATCTGTCCCATAGTCAACCATCCACCATATAAAAATCCTAATTGAGCATCAGGTTCTCTCCAAAACTCTGCAATAAACCTCATCAATCCATACAAAATACCATAAAGAGCTATCAATTCACCATCAAATTTTTTATGTTTTCTATAGAGAAATAGTATCAATGCCACTAAAACACCCTCTAAAAATGCCTCATAGAGTTGAGATGGATGTCTAAGTACTCCATCAACAACTATTCCCCATGGAGCATCAGTAGCTCTTCCTATTAACTCTTGGTTTAAAAAATTTCCAATCCTACCAAAAATATACCCTACAGGTATAGATAGTGCTATAACATCAACTATCTTATTTAATTTATTGGGATATTTTCTACTAAAGAGCCACGAACCAATAATAGCCCCCACAACAGCACCATGATAACTCATACCTCTAATCCCTACAAACTCTCCATTATGAAAAGGATTAAAAATTTGCCATGGATGAGATAGATAATAAGCTGTATTGGTATCATAAAATAGAATATACCAAATTCTAGCTCCTAGAATAATTCCTACTTCAATCCATATAAAATAGTTATCAAGTAACTCATTAGTCACAGGAATAGAGTCTTTTCTTATAATCCATTTGGCATACCATAGAGCAGTAAGTAGTGCCAATATATACATAATACCATACCAATGTATAGATATAATACCAAAATCAACTGCTATAGGATTAAAATGTTTATATATATTATTCCAATAGTTCAAATAGTACCCTTTGTTAATTTTTAAAAAGTATAGCAGATATACATTAACTAATGATTAACTTTTCGTTGGTTGATGATTAATTTTATTAAAATATAATTCACTTAAGAAGACAAAGTGTCATAATCATTGTTCACGAGATTTAGTATATAATGAACTCCTTTCTTAAAAATATATACTCCCTTGATAGAACATTTTTAGACCTCCTTTGTAATAAACCCTCGTGGGCAATGGTGATGGCAATCTTCTTTATTTTATATTAATCTCTCTCATGTTACTATACATATTAGAATTTAAAAGTAGAAGGATTTATTATTATAAATATTTTAATGATAGAAGATGATTACGAACTTTCCCAAATTTTAACCGAATATCTAAACAAATTTGATATATCTGTCATCTCAGCAGAAGAGCCATATATAGGTCTATCACTTCTCACTCAACATAAATTTGACCTAATAATCTTGGACTTGACTCTACCTGGTATCGATGGACTAGAGGTAATACCAAAAATAAGAAAAAACTCTCATATACCTATAATAGTATCATCTGCTAGAGATGATATTACAGATAAAGTTATTGCCTTAGAGAGAGGTGCAGATGATTATATGCCAAAACCATATGACCCAAGAGAGCTTGTAACTCGTATAAAAACCATACTAAGAAGAGTACAGATAAGTGATAAAACAGATACACCAAAATCTCTGTTTGAACTAAATAGTGATGCTAGAAGCATAACATTTAAAGATAAACTACTCGAATTGACAGCAGCAGAGTTTGATATACTCTCGATACTCATTAAACATAAAAACTCAGCAGTATCAAGAGAACAGCTCCTTTATGATAGTGAACATATTGATGATAATAGCTCTATTAAAAATATAGATGTAATGATTTCAAGAATAAGACATAAATTATCAAATATAGATAAAGAGAACTCTTATATCAAACCTGTTAGAGGTATAGGATATCTATTGACTGAAAAAGTTTAATATATATGAGAAACATATCTGTTAGTACATTTATCAATATCCTATTTGGACTAGTACTATCTCTACTAATTGCAACTCTATTTTTCTTTATATCTTGGGACAAAGAGAGACAAAAGAGTGATGAGTTGGCTAGATATAGACTAATATCAAACGCCCTACTCTCTACAGCACAACTCAATCCTAGCCAAGAAGAGTTAGAAAAATTTTACAAAAACTCAAAAGTCAAACCTGTAGCTATAAATGCCAATCGTATGCTAATTCTAAGCAAAGGAAAGGTTATATTTGAAGGTGAATCGATATATGGTAGGATGCAGATTTTTGCTATAGGTGATACGCACTATATATATCTACAGAGATATGGTTTTAGACTAATGCTAAAAGATATCAAATCAACAACTTTTCGTTTTAAACTAACAATGTTCATCGCTACTCTTATAGGATTTTTGTTTCTATTTTTATATATAGCTATCACTAGAAAACTATCACCTCTAAAAAAACTAAACAGACAAATTTCAGAGTTTGCAAAAGGTAATATGGATATCAAAATTACATATAGAAGTAATGACGAGATAGGTCAGATAGCCCAAAGCTTCGATAATGCTATACATCATATCAAAACACTATTAGAGTCTAAAAACCTATTTATGCGTAATATGATGCATGAACTCAAAACTCCAATTACCAAAGGTAGAATAGCCATAGAAATGGTAGAAGATAGCAGTAGCAAAAAGACTCTAATCCGTGCATTTGAGAGAATGAACCAACTAATTGGAGAGTTGGCATATATAGAAAGACTCACCACTCAAAGTTTTCAACCTCAACTAAAAGAGGTAAGTATAGATGAGATAATAGAAGAGAGTCTCAGACTACTTATATCCAACAGAGACAAGGTAACTATACAATCAAATGGTGCTATCATAAAAACCGACTCTAAACTACTATCTTTGGCACTAAAAAACTTAATCGACAATGCTATAAAATATGGAGAAGAGTCTCAAGTTGAAATTATAGGAGATGAAAAATCTATCAAAGTATTATCTAAAGGAAAAAGCTTAGAACACCCACTTGAATATTATCTCGAACCATTCACCCAAGAGGAGAAAAGACAGAGTGGATTTGGATTGGGTCTATATATAGTCAACAATATTATAGAGAGACTAGATTATACACTAAACTACTACTATAAAGATGGAAACAATATTTTTGAGATAAAATTCAATAAATAGAGTTAAGC
>Ga0256843_1001693_pt1 | contig 16975 bp, 13 predicted proteins | sample AlvinellametaG_FD_191572 | JGI IMG/M metagenome (GOLD analysis project Ga0256843, IMG submission 191572) | Pompeii worm associated microbial communities from hydrothermal vent at the East Pacific Rise, Pacific Ocean - Alvinella | ecosystem: Host-associated > Annelida > Integument > Unclassified ... | reverse complement strand
TATAACGGTCTCGTTTTTTTAATTAATTTAGCAAATAAATTTCTGATTATTTTTATATAAAGAATGAGAAATTATAATCAATTTTCGCATAACTGCGACTTGTGCAACTGTTGATTGTTTTCCATTATCTTTTAAACGATTCTAAAATTCTAAAATTTTTGGATTGAATCTAATAGCACTTAATGCACTCATAAATAAAATACTTCTAAGTATTCTTGAACCTTGTTTTGATATCTTTGGTTTTAAGTTAACGGAAGTACCAGATGATTTTGTTGTTGGGTCAAGCCCACTTAATGATATTATTTGCCTTTGATTTGCATCTGGGTATTTAATGAATAAATGAATAAGAACAATTGCACTAATATCTCCAACACCTTTAATTGTTTTAATATTATTAAAAGATTCTAATAATGTTTTATTTTTAGAAATAATAGTTTTAACTTTTAAAATAATCTCAGATAATTCTTTTTCGAAATTTAAAATTTTCTTTTCTATGGATTTTAAAATTTGATTATTTGTTTGATTATGTTTCCTAGCTTCTAAATGATTTTTTGTTTGTACAAGCTGTTTTGATAAAAATTTATAATAACTCATATAATCTTGTATGCTTTGTGTGCACTCATCGTATACAGGAACCTTAATATCTTTAATTGATGCAATTGAAATCATTTTTGATAAAACCTGTGCATCTATTTTATCTGACTTATTTCTTTGAGCAATTGCCTTTGCAAAATTATGGCTTTGTTTAGGGTTTACTATAAATGCTTTTATATTCTTTTGAGTACAAAAGAATTTCAACAAAGTGGAATAGCTACCTGTTGGTTCAAATATATAAATTATTTTATCAATATCTTTTTTATATATTTTCTTTAGTTTTGAAAAAAATTGATCTAATGACTTTTTATTATTATCAATTACTAAATCAATTTCACCATTTGGAATATAACAATTAATTGTTAACTTACTTACATCTAATCCGATTGAATACATGTGAAAACCTTTTTATTAAATTATTAAGAGCTTATTATGTTAGTAGAATACTACTTCTAACTGAATGGTTATACATGATTTTTACTCGTGAATTCGATATAGTTTAAAACTTATCCTGTCGCCACTCAAATTTGATGTATAACTATCTGACTTTACAAGAAGCTAATAAATAATATTTATTGCTTTGTACGCTTGCGGATATATCAACAACAAACTCTATGAAAATATGGTATCATATTTCCAATATTCTATTATACGAGTATGCTTGGATATATGAACATCAAAAGAGTTTTAGTATTAAATTAATGTGTAAAGTTATCAAAGTAAATAGGTCTGGATATTACCATTGGATAGAATCTGGTATGATTGTTAAAAAAGTAGATAAACAATTAAATGATTTAATACTTTCAATATTTATTCAAGGAAGAAATATCTATGGAACAAGACCTATACGAGATAAACTAATAGAATTATATGGTCTTTTTGTATCAAGAAAAAGGATATCTAATATAATGAAAGATTTAAATATAAAAGTAAAAATGAAACGAAGATTTAGAAATACAACTGATTCTAATCATAACTTACCTATTGCAAAGAATATTTTAAATAGAGATTTTTATGCAAGTAATCCTAATGAAAAATGGGTTGGTGATATTACATACATACCAACAGGTGAAGGATGGTTATATCTTGCAACTGTAATTGATTTATATTCAAGAAAGATTGTTGGTTGGTCTATGGATGATAATATGAAAGTATCTCTTGTAAATAATGCTTTAAATATGGCTATAACTCATCGTAATCCACCTAAAGGACTTATTTGGCATACAGATAGAGGAAGTCAATATGCTTCTTATAGCCATAAAGATTTATTACAAAAATATGGTATAGTTCAAAGTATGAGTAGAAAGGGCAACTGTTGGGATAATGCAGTTGCTGAGAGCTTCTTTAAAACATTAAAAAATCATATTATTTATGATAATTATTTTTATACTAAAAAACAAGCAAAATATGAAATATTTGAATATATTGAATTCTTTTATAATAGAACAAGATCACATAGTTATTTAGGTAATTTATCACCTATAAGATTTGAAGAAATTAATTTAATGTTACAAAATGAAATGGTTGCTTAGGAATTAAGAAAAAAGTGTCCTAATTTAAGTTACCACTCCAATATTGTATTGAAATACCACTTGAAGATGCTACGATGACTGAAAAACAGTTTAAAAGAATATCTGGTTTAGCATTTGATAATGTTGATACTATGTTTAATAATATTACTAAAATATTAGAAACAGGAAAGATGCCAGAAGAAGATAATGAAAATTCTAGAATTGCTGAATTACTTAGTATGTTGGAAGGTTCTCGAATATAATAGGAACTTTCTAAAAAGAAAAAAGATAAAGATGATAATATTACTGATGTAGATATTGAAGATTAAATTTAGTAATTGTCTTACCCTATGAGTGATATAGTAATATAGAATATGATTTATGATTATTTCTTTTATTTGTAAGTGAAATAAGAATATATTTTATATATAAAAGTAATTAAATAATAGGTTTTAATTACTTTTATATTATAATTCACGTATAAAAAGGTGATATTATGAAAGAAAAAAATTATAAAAATAAATTTACATTTATTCAACAATCTTTAGATGGTGGAGAGTATGATGTAGTTATAAAAGAGAGTGCTACACTTTTTGAAGTTGCTATGAAACAAATATTTCATCAAGCAATTACAAAACTACCTTTTGCTGATAGAAGAGAACTTACCAATGTTGAAGATGAAATAGGAAAAGGAAATAAAGGTGTAGATGATTTTACTTTTGGGCAACTTGTAGGATTATATAGACAATCAAAATTATTCAAAAAATGGGAAACTATTTCAGATGTGGATTTAGGTATATTAACTTCTTTAGATTTAGGTTCAATTGTCGAGATGAGAAATAAACTTACTCATCAAGGAACAAGTTGTAATAAATTTGAAGCTGAATTAGTGTTTAATTATCTAAAAAACTTTTTTGCTTCATTAGGACTTGCCGATATTGAAGAAGCTGTTGGAAAAGTAATAGAGCAAACTAAAATATCTAAACATGAACCTGAATCAACTGATGAATTTGATATTAAATTATTAAAAAAATCATCAAAGAAAACTTCATCCTATTCCCCTGTAGAATATAATGAATTAGATAGACTGCGAAAACAAAGTAAACTAAGAGAAGAAGCTGATTTAAATGGATTACAATATGGATTAAACTTAATGAGTAAAAAAGAAGATTTAATTGGATTAGATATAGGTTGTTCCGAAGGCTTTGTAACACATGAGAGATTTAGTAAATTAAGTGGATTTTCTCATGTAATTGGAGTAGATCAAAGTAAAGATGCTATACAAAAAGCGAATAATGCTAATTATAAAAATTATAGTTTTTGTAATGCAGATATAGAAAGTAAAGAAGGAATTAAGTTATTAAAAGATAAATTGAAAGAATTAGGAAAAGATGGTTTTGATGTGATATTTTCATCAGCTGTATTTCATCATTTAACAAATCCAATTAAAGTACTACGTGAACTTAGAAAAATTATGAATAAAAATGGTATTATAGTTATACGTACATTAGATGATCAATTAACATTAGCATATCCTGATGAAAATAATATAGTTGAAAAGATATTTACACTTTCTGAAAAAATACCGGGAATGTCAAACAGAAGACATGGTAGACAAATTTATAATCAATTATGGAAAACAGGTTTTAGAAATCAAAAAATATTTCTTGGTATGTTAGATACTTGTGGAAAAGATATTGATGAACGAATGAATGTATATCAAAATAATTTTCAATGGAGACCAAATTATATAAAAAGAGCTATGATAAAATATCCTGAAAAGAAAGTTGAGCTTGAAAAACAATTAGAATGGATGCAGATTGCATTAGAAAATTTAGAAGAAATGTTTGAATCGGAAGAGTTTTTTTTAATGGAACCAGTAATGGTTGCTGTTGGACAGAAAGTGTAAAGTGGAAATAAGAATATTAAGTTTATTTATAATTACTACTTTAACTTATGCAAATGTAGATTTTTTTTACTTAAATGAAAATGAATTATCTTTTAAGTTATGCAAAAGACCATTAAGTGTAAATATATTTAATATAGATAGACCTTGCTTGGAAGACACAAATAATAATTTATATCACTTTCAATTTTTTCTTAATGATAACAGCAATAATTTCACATTAGATTTTATTAGTGAAAAAGAAAAAAGATATATTTTCATTGATAATAGTTGTAAAAATAATAAGTTTAGTAATTTTGGTCTTTTTAGTTCACCTTTTTCAAATAAAACTGTTATTAAATGTGATGAAAAAATTGAAGATTATGTAAAATGTGATACTTATAGATATAATAAAGATATTTTATATGAATCATTATCAGATTTACTAAATGATTTTGAATATAAACAATATGATTTAAGTAAATATAATTGTCAAACATTTGCAAAAAATATCATTGAAATATATAATTATAAGAAGAAATCAAAATTTGAGAATGAACATAAATGTTACCAATTTACTAATTATAAATTCAAAGAATATAATTTTGATTTTTTTAAAATATTATTTTTAGGATGTAAAAATACAGGTGTTTATGATGAAAAAAAAGATATTAATATTATTGATTTGATAAACTCAAATAATATAAAATACAAATGGAAAGCAATTGATGATTAATATATTAAAATACCTGAAACTAGAACAACATATAGAAGTCTTCAATGATGAAGGTATTGAAACTGTTGATGATTTTAATGACTATGAAGATGAAGATTTAATAGACATTGGATTAAAAAAACCACATATTAAAAGATTAAGACGGTATTTTGAAGAAAACTCTTCTAGTAAAAATAAAGAAGTGGAAATCAAACAAGAATGGCATCAAGCCTTATATAACAATGCAGATATATGGAACGATGAACTATTAAATTTAAATATACCAATTATATCTCATGAATATAAAAGGGTACAAGCTTTATTATCACAAGGACAATATTTTGGTGTATTATTACAAATAAAAGACTTTTTAGAAGTTTTATTAAAATTGCCAGTTTTAATCATACTTAATGAAAAATTCAATACTCAATGTGAATCAAATGAAATAAAAGCTTTTATATTATCCTCATTAGAAAAGCCATTATCATTAGGACATTGGCATGAATTAGCAACACTAATAAAGAAAAATGATTTAATAGAAGATGAGAACTTTAAAAAGCTTATTAATAATATTGTAAAACTATACAATAGAAATAATATTATAAAATGGAGAAATGATGAAATAGGTCATGGAGCTTTATCATTAGATGATGATAAAGAGTTTCAAGATGATATATCTAATAAACTTAATTTAATTAAAAAATTTCTTGATGATAATATTGATATTTTGAAAGAGATAAAGATAGATAAAAAAAACTCAACTATTTCATATAGAAATGATAAGTTTAGTTCATATCCATTTTTCCATATAAATGATGATAAGATATATTTCTTTGACTCATATCTTAGTAGAAAACAAAAAACACACCAACTAAATTATTGTTATGGTAAAAAGGTGGTATCTACTATTGATGATTTTAGTAGTTTTATAACACAAAATGAAGCTAATAAAAGAGATGATAAATTATCTAATAGTAATATAACTGATGTAAGATTAGCAGAAGATGAAAACAAACTTGATAATTTAGAATCAGATAATGACTTTATCAAACCAGAGTATTTAATAAACTGGTTAAAAGATACTATGGATAGTGATAAAAAAGGCAAGTTACTTTTACAAATGCAAAGAGGTACAGGAAAATCTCTTTTTTGTAAAGCATTAGATCAACTTTCATTAAATAAAATTAGGTTAGATAATGATATGTTAATTAGAGCTTATTATATAAATGATATGTATAGAAATTCTCTTAGTAATTTTAGTTCTGAAATTAGTCATTTTATATTAAATAAAGATATACAATCAAATACTTTAGTAGATAAATTTAAAGGTAATTTACCAACTTTAACTAATGATAGTACAAAAGAAGATTTTGCCTATATGTTAAGTTGGTATAAGAAACATTATAATGTAGAAAAATTATTATTGATAATTGATGCCGTAGATGAGATACCACAAGGTAAAGAAAAAAGTATATTTGATATATTACCAGATAATGAACAGCTTGAAGATGGTATATTTATACTGATAACTTCAAGAATAAATGATGAAATCATAGAATATACACAAAATAATATTGAAGTTTTAGATTATATATCTGATAAAAGTGTATCTAAAGAGTCTGATGAAAATCTATCTATCTTAAAATCATACATTACTAAATATAAACTAGCAAAAAATGATACTCAAATAGAGCAGTTAATATCAAAATCTGATTATAGAATATTGTATCTAAATATGTTAAAAGAGATTATACTATCATCAAATATAGATATTGATAATATTCCAGAACAAGAAGCTATTATAGACTATTATCTTAAAAATATCAAAAATAAATATGGGGAGAAATATTACTCAAATATTTTTAAAATCTTAATCATTTTAGCTTCACAACTAGAAGAACTAACTATAAAAGAAATTTCACTTTTAAATAATGATGCGATGTTAAATCTAAAGCTAATAGCAAATATGTTTGATTTAAGAGGGTTTATCAAAAAAACAAGAGATACAAATGGTAATAAATTTTCATTAAGTCATATATCATTAGTAAAATATCTAAATGATAAATACCAAAATGAGATTATAAACTATCTATATGAGATATATAGTAATATATCATCTTTTAACCCAGAAGATGAAGCAGATATTTATAAAATGGCTTATTTACAAAGATATGAAGCTATATATGGTATTGATTTATCAAAAGATTTAGATAATAGTATAGTATTATCTTTTTTAAAAAATATACTAAGTAATGATTTTACTAGAAAAGTAAAAATTGGTATATTACTTATAGAATTATTACAAAACGAAAAGGATATAAATAATATGATTGATTCACTAAAACAAATAGATATAAAAGTATTAGAAGCTACAATTATTGAAAAAATACAAGATGATAATTTTGTAAATTTTATTGTAAATAATATAGATGAGATTGTTAAAAATTATGATGAAACTCAATATAATGTAATAAAAGTATTATATATGAATTTTTATAAATATAATGATAGAGATATAGCTTTTAAGCTGCAAAAGATAGTTGTAGATAAACATCAAAGATTTGAAGACATTTTAAACTATATTTCTATGTGTAAGGGTAATTCAAAATGGGAAGAAGCTCAAAATACTATAAACAGATATATTGATGATAATAATTTTAATGATTTACAATTGGCACAATTTTATTATATTATTGGGAGGATGTATGTTGATATGATTGATAAATTTCAAGAAAGTAAAACTTATTTAGAAAAATCAATAGCTATATATGATAATAATAATGAACATATAAAATTGAATATAGTTAAAAATACATTATCTATGTATTATTTCTCAAATGGAGAATATGATAAAGCTATTGAAATTTTAACTCCAATATATAATGAAGTTATAGAAGATAATGGCATTATATACGAACAAAATGCCATAGAAGCAATTTGTAATAATATTTATGGATACAATTTAGTCAAAAATATAGAAATAAAAAATAATATGCAATTTTTGAATAAAGAGATAGAATTATATTATTTAAATACAAAAGCTATTTTTTTAGTTCAAAATAATCAAATAGAAAATGCAATTAATAGTTTAAATCAAGCATTAGAAATAGCAACCGTATTTAATAAGAATTATGCAAAATCAGCTATTTTGTATAATTTAACAATATTATCCAATGATGGTAATATATTGAAAGAAGCTCAACAAATTATTAATAATAATGGTTATAGCATGGGGCAATATATTATTGAAAATAAGGATTCAAAAGAACATATTTTAAATACATTTACAATTGATAGTAAACATTATTGGATATGTGTAAAAAATATTGATCTATTAGTATAAGGATTAAATAATGGGTGTAAGAACAAAAATTGAAATTAAAAAAATAAATGAACTTATAAAAAGAACAAATATAAAATTAGTTAAAATAGAAAATACTATAGATGGTATTTCTGATACAACATATATAGGATATGATAACAATAATATAAAATATATATTTAAAATTTATGAATTTGCGACTAAAAATGAAGTTATTAATGAGATTAATATATTAAATAGTTTAAAAGAATTACCAATCACTAAAGCAATAACAAAAAAAGAAGATATAAAGTTATATCAAAATAAGCCAACTGCACTCTTTAAATTTCTAGAGGGTAAGTCTCCTCAAAATATTACAAAAGACATGATTAGCGAGATAGGAAAGTTTTTAGGCAAATTTCATTCTCAAGCACAAGAACTAAAGTCAATTAATGAAAATATTTATTCACAGATAGAATTAAAAAATTACTTTGAAAATATTAGAAATAGTAATGTCGAAAAAACTATATTAAAAAAATTTGAAGATAAGTATAATGAAGTTAAAGATTTAGATTTAAGTAATGATGGTATTATACATGGTGATTTATTTCCTGATAATGCAAAATTTACATATAATAAACTAAGTGGAGTATTTGATTTTATAGAAGCTTGTAATGGTAACTTTTCATTTGATTTAAGTGTAGTAATAAATAGTTGGTGTTTTGATAGTGATTATAAATTAAATGATAAATTTTTTCATATAATATTAGAATCTTATAATAAATATTCTCCAAATCAGTTTGAACAAAAAGATATTATTAAATATATGAAATATGCTTGTTTATTTTATGCAATGCAAAGATACAATACAAAATATGTAGAAAAAAGAGATGTTGATGTTAAAGATTATAATGAATATTTAATCAAGTTTAATAATATGTTCAAATTATAGGAATAATTTATATTAAATAACTATTTAATATAAATTTTAAAGCTTGTATTGGCAGAAGGAGAATCCTAAAAAAGTTTAAAAAATGGCATGCAAAATGTATATAGTAAAAATGGTGTATTGTATTTTCAATTACCCTATGAAACTATAGTTATAAATAATTCGATGAGATTATAAGGGATAAAAAAAATAGATGAATAGAGTTATCATATACGGTGATCCTCACGGTTGCCTAGAAGAGTTTAAAAAAATTAGAACAAAAATAAATCCATCTAAAACTGATAAAGAGATAATAATAGGTGATATACTAGATCGTGGTCCGTACTCAAATGAGCTTTTGCAATATGTAAGAGAACAAAATATATCATCAGTACTAGGAAATCATGAATATAAATATATAAGATATAAAAAACACTATGATACTTTTATAGAAACTGGCAAAAAAATACCTATGAAATTAGATGATGATAAACTAGAAATATTTAATAAAATAAGTACGGATGATTGGACTTATCTTCTTTCATTACCTTTTTATATGAAGATTGATAATCTTACTTTGGTACATGCAGGTATAACAAATAAAATTGAATTAGAAACTGCTAAAAAGAAAGATTTAGAAAAAGTATTGTGGATAAGAACTTTAGATGAAAATCAAAAAACTTTATCTTTAAATAGTGATAATCTAAATGCAAAGTTTTGGAGTGAATACTACGATGGCAATCAAGGTATAATAGTCTATGGTCATCAGCCATTTAATGATGTTAAAATAGATAAATACTCAATAGGTATAGATGCAGGGTGTGTATTTGGAAATAAACTTAGTGCGTTAATTATAAGTAACACTTTAAATCCATTAAAATCTTATAACATTATTGAAGTTATGGCCAAGAAACAATACTCCATTTCAAACTATTAGTACAATCCTACAATACTTAGCCCTATACCAATAAGTGCCAATATTAAATTTAATATTTTTTCTCTGAATGCTTGTCTATCTTGATGAATAGTTTCTAGCTTATTAGTAAGTTTATCCGAAATAGTATCTATCTCATATATTAAATCTTTAATCTCAAATGACTTTCTATAAAATTTATACAAGTTATTTCTAATAGAATTATTAGATATTTTAGTAAAATTTCCATTTGAGATAAAATGTAATATTTCAGATTTTATATTCCTCATATTTTCTAAATCCTCATTATCAATCTCTTTTAAAAAAGCTTTTAAAATTAGTTGTTCTAATTTAGATGTTTGATATAGTGTAATTACATATGTTAAAAAATGATTATTATTATATTTTGGAAAAAATTCTTTTTCTATAAAATTATTATCAGCATTATTACTTTTTATTCCAATATGTGCAACTACATTTTCATTTGCAATTGTATTTATATTTGATGTTTGCTGTATAATGTTACTGTTAATATTTTTAATTATTACATCATCTAGTTTTATTCTATATTGAGATAATGGCTCTAAAAATCCAAATGTATTTAAATGCTTATTTGATTGATTTACTGTTAATAGGTTATATGTATATAAATTTGAACGATCAAATAAATTATTTATTGTTAATCTTTTTTTCTCATCATATGAAATGTCATCATTTTTACAGTAAGGTTCAATAATGTAATTTATAAATTCAAAATAGTATGTAAAAACTTTATCATTAGATAATTTTAAATTTTGTTTTCCTCTTTTTTCAATTGAAGATAACTTTTGATGATAATATAAGAACTCTATATCTTTTATATCATTTGGAATTACATATTCAATAGATAAAATAGCAATTGATTTTTCAAAAAAGAATATTTTATTACTTTCAATACATAATTTAGTATTTATTTTATTATCTTTAATAAAATCTATATTTAAAATATGATCATCTTTAATTATACAGGGTAAGCTAATCTCTTTGGTATCTTTAAAATGATAATTACCAAAAAAATTATTTGTATATGGTAAAAAGTCTTTTAAGTTTTCATGAGTTAACTTGTATAACTTATCAATATTTTGTTTATCTAATACTTTTTTTTCATCATAAATAAATGGATATAGTACTGTAATTATTGACTTTTCTATACTACTTGTATCTATATTTTTTAAATTCATTATATACCTTAATTATTTCAAATATTATATCATAAAAGTACATTTTATCTAATAGTTATTTTGTATTTTTTTAATAATATTCGATATAATAATGATACTTCATTAAAAGGAAAAATAAAATGGGAATGAGATTTGAAGGTAAAATTAGACTTAATGGAACAGAAGAAGAGATAAATGAAATTATAAACTTTTTTAGTTTTTTACATACTCAAGAAGAGGATTATGAAAATTACAAATATAAAACATTATTAAGTGAATATGGTTATCCAACAGTACATAAAATAAAAAAACAAATTTTATTTGATTTTACAAATTCTAGTTATTCTGTATATAGTGAATTTATTAACTTTTTTATTAATTATTCTAAAAAATATAAAAATACAATATTTAAAATCTTTGTTATCATGGAATATGGTGAAGATAAGCATAGGCTTAAAATACAAAATGGTAAAATAATATAGCAAAATAACTAGAATACTTACTTCGTAGTATAATTAAAAATATTTAAGATATTAATGACTAGTCATGATAATTATGATATAATATTAATGATATGTCATTAAAAGGAAAGAGATGATATTTGAAACACTAAAAAATTATCAAGCTTCATATCTAAATATGTATAATTTTAAATACAAAAGATATTTACACAATAAAATTGATTTCACTCAAAAACTTATAGCTATAATAGGCGCAAGAGGTAGTGGAAAGACTACTTTTTTACTTCAATATCTAAAAGAGCATAAACTACCATATAGTAAAAAGCTTTATTTTAGTGCAGATAGTGTTTCTTTAGATTCGTTATTTGATATAGCATACGAATTTAGTAAAAGTGGTGGTAAACTTCTAATTATAGACGAAATACACAAGTACATAAACTTTGAATTAGAAATAAAAAAAATATATGATATGTTAGATATACAAGTTATATTTAGTGGTAGTAGTGCTTTAAAACTAGACCATAGTAAAGGTGATCTAAGTAGAAGAGCTATTATTTATCATATGATGGGGCTTAGTTTTAAAGAGTTTGTAGAGTTAAAAACAAATATAGAGCTAAAAACTTATACCTTAGAAGATATACTTAAAAACCATGAAGATATAGCTTATGAGATAACTTCACAGATTAAGCCATTTGAGTATTGGAATGAGTATATCAAGTATGGGTATTATCCATTTTATTTTGACAATAACAACACATACCCTATACGACTAAAGGAAACCATAAATACAGTAGTTGAAGTAGATATACCATCAATTTTTCCAATAGATTATGATAAAATAATAAATCTAAAAAAACTAATAGAGCTGGTATGTTTATCAAATCCATTTAAAATAAACATCAAAGAATTATCTAGTAAAATAGGGACAAAAGACTATGCTACATTATACCGATATATGGAGTATCTAAAAAGAGCAAAAGTATTTAATCTTCTAAGAGCAAAAAGTAAAGGTGATAGTATACTTACTAAACCAGAAAAACTATATCTAGCAAATACAAATTTACACTTTGCATATTGTAACAATAGTGAAATAGGAACAATAAGAGAAGTGTTTTTTATGAGTATGTTCGATGAGCAAAGATTGCAAGTATCAAAAAAAGGTGATTTTATAGTAGATGAAAAGTACACAATTGAAGTAGGTGGTAAAAGTAAAAAATATAAACAAATCAAAGATATACCAAACTCTTATATAGTAGCAGATGATATAGAAATAGGAAGTGGAAACAAAATACCTTTATGGTTATTTGGTTTTTTATATTAAATAAAGGAAATAAATGAAAAATATATTATTAGGTGCAAAATACATTGCAATAAAATATAACTCTAAAACAATAAGTCTAAAACATATTAAAATAACATTGTCTATGCTTGAATTTTATGATGATGAATTAAGAGATAAAATATTTACATATTTAGGTAGCTCATATAGTAAAATACCTAATATATTTACTCAAGAAATACTAGATAATGTAGAAAGTCATAAGAAGATAAAATTTGGTTCTAAAACAAAAAGATTTATAACTTATTTAGAAAAAAAAGGTTACAAAAAAACTGAAAATAGGATAACTACTAATATGGATATTATACTAGATGATATTTGTAATGTTTTTAATTTAGATAACAATCATTTTGAAGATGAAGAAGCACAACTTGAAGATGAAGAAGTACAACAAATTGAAGAAAACAAGGACAATAGTATCTCAACAAATAATCAAAAATCAGACCCAATAAAATTAGCAATTGAATTAAAAGAAAAATTATCAAACAAGATATATGGTCAAGATTTAGCTATAAATGCTGTTGTAGATAGCTTCAAAAATAAAATATTAGAATCAAAAGATAGACCTGCTCATACATTTTTGTTTTTAGGACCACCTGCAACTGGTAAAACAATGATGGCAAAACAAATAAGTGAAGCATTTGAAGATTATGAATTTTTTAATCTAAGTATGACAAGCTATCAATCAGAAAAAAATGGAGATAGTATTTTTGGTACAGAAAGAATTTATGGAAATGCATTGGTTGGACAGCTAACAGATTTTGTAAGACTAAACCCTAAAAGTGTAATACTTATAGATGAGTTTGAAAAAGCACATACTACTATACAAAAGAAGTTTTTGACAATATTTAGTGAAGGATATTTAAAAGATGGAAATGGCTGGATATATGATGAGTATGAAGAAAAGTATATACCATTTAACAGTAATGAGCATGAACATAAATCAAATCAAACTAAAGTAATAAGTAAAATAAAATTTGATCAAACTATTATAATAATGACATCAAATCTTGGAACAGAACTATATAATAATAGTGATTTTACAGATAATATAGATAATGATAAAGCAGAGCTAATGATACTCCAATCTTTACAAAGTGAGAAAAAAATAGAAGAAGGAAATGAAGTGTTAGCAATAGTACCAGAGATGCTATCAAGACTTTCTCAAGGTAAAATTGTATTATTTAATAAACTATCATTTGAAAATCTTTTGAAAATATCTAAAGATGTATTTTTAGAAAATATTAAAATTATAAGGGATATATACGATGTAAAGTTAATAAAGAGTAAGTCTGTTGATTATTTAATACAATGTTTACTTTTAAAATTTTCACCAGAATTAGACATACGAAGAATTAAATCAAAAATATTTGAAATCTTTATGGATATGCTTACAGATAAACTTTTGGAAAACAATAAATATATAAGTGATATAAATAGTATAAAAATAAATCTATCAAAAGATGTAAAAAGCTTTATAGATAATACTATATTAGAATATAAACAAAATAATACACTGATAAAATATCTATTTAGAAAAAACTATACTTTAGATTTAAATATTGATATAACTTTTGAATCAAATACTATTATATTAAATTTAAAAAGTGCAAAGTTTATTACAATTGTAAAAGCAAAAGATGCGGTAGGTTCAAATGGAATTATATTTAATATTCCTAATACTACATTTGATGATATTGCTGGTCATGTAGAAGTAAAAATAAGATTAAAAGAGATAGCTAGTTTACTAAAAGATACATCAGAATTAAGAAGGTTTGATGCTACTGTACCAAAAGGTATGTTACTATATGGAAAACCTGGAACTGGTAAAACTATGCTTGCTAGTGCATTGGCAAACTATGCAGAATTACCTTTTATATATACAACAGCAAACAAACTAATAGATCATGGAAGTGGTAATTTAGAAACAATGAAAGATATATTTAAAAGAGCAAAAGATTATTCTCCTTCTATCATATTTATTGATGAGTTTGATACTTTTCAAAAAAGACAAAGTACAAATGGTAGTAGAGCGATTATTAATGAACTTTTAACACAAATTGATGGTTTTGATAATAAATCAGATGAAACAGTATTTATAATTGCTGCTACAAATTTTAAAGATGATATTGATGATGCACTACTTAGACCAGGTAGAATAGAGCTTCATATGGAAATACCTACACTAGATAAAGAAGGTAGAGAATACTTTATAAATAAAATTTTAAAAAAACCATCTTCTAAAAATATAGATAAATCAAAACTTATAATGTACACAGCAGGTTTTACAGGAGCTGAATTAAAAAAAGTAGCAAATGAAAGTGCATTGTATGCTATACGAAATGATCTAAAAGAAATTTCAGAAGAAATAATAATAGAGCAAATAAATATAGAAAAATATGGAAGAAGATTAACAAACAAATCAATACTTGAAGAGATAGATGAAACAGCATATCATGAAGCAGGGCATGCTATAATATCAAAAGTTCTTATGCCAAATGTAAAAATTGAACAAATTACAATTACTCCTAGAGATAATACTCTTGGTTTTGTATCTTTTGACAGTGAAAATAACTATTCAAATCTATCTAAAAGTGATTTAGAAAATAAAATTGCAATTTCTTTTGCAGGAAGAATTGCTCAGATAAAACAGTTTGATGTAGATGGATTTGATACAGGTGCATCAAATGACCTTAAACAAGCTACAAGATTAGCTTATTATATGGTTGCAAATCTAGGTATGGATGAAAATATAGGATATATAAATATTGATGGAATCCCTACAGTTAAAAATGAACAAGGAATAAGTTCTTTTAAGACTAATGATTTTATAAAAGAAAAGATAGAAGCAAAAGTACTAGAAATACTAGATATTCAAAGACAAAGAACTAAAAAACTTATTGATGAAAATTGGGATTTAATAGAAAAACTTGCAAAGCAACTACTTGAAAAAGAAGTTTTACATGAAGAAGAGTTAAATCAAATTTTAAATTAATACACGACACAATGTATTCATATCTTATTGTTATAATTGATTATAACAATAAGGAGAAGATATGAAAAATATAATCACACTAGCAATTGTATTGACAATAGCTATAGTAGGATCAAAGTTTTATAATAATGAATCAAGCCAAATAGATAATATTGTAAAAGATATAGAAACTAAAAATAATAAAAAAATAATAGTAGCTATCATGAATAGCAATACTGGAAAAATAGTTTATATAAATAGAGAAAAAGAAGCTATACAATACGAATTTGAACCAAAAAGTATTATGATTCCTATTGTAACTGCTATAGCTATTGAAAATAATAAAATTACACAAACAAAATTACTACCAGCACATAATTTTACTAAAAAAGATGCTAATGGTTTTTATAAAAAAGGTAAACTTAAAATAGGTATATGGACCATAAAAGATGAAGTACAATTTAAAAAACATTATTTATCTATAAAAGATATAGTAACTAATCGTAGCTATATTGGTATTGCTCAATTATCAAATAAATTAAATGCAAAAGAATTTTTAGAAGGTTTTTATAACTTTGGATTTAATACAAAAACAAGTATAGATCTAGAAAATGAAAATATAGGTCAACTACCATCATATAATCAATTAAGAGCAGGACAATTAAAAAATAAACCAAATATATTTAAAGCTACTGCATCTTATGGATTAGGTATGAAAGTTACTTTTATGCAATTACTAAAAGCATATAATGTATTTAATAATAATGGAGAAATCATAACTCCATATATAAAAAATAAACCAGATATTAAACCTATACAAATAATATCAAAAAATAATGCAAATACTATTAAAAGTTATTTACAAAGAAATAATGAAACAAATATAAATTCAGGAATATATTATAGATTTTTTAATGTAAATAATATAAAATATACAATAGGAATTGTTATAATAAATAGTGAAAAAATGGATAATAAACTAAGTACTAGCTTATATAAAGATATTGTAAAATCATTCAAAAGATAAAATACAACAACTTAACTAGAGAATAGATATAGCATATTTTTTATATTTTTTAGATATAATATTATATGAATACAAAACGAAACTTTATACAAAATCACAAAATAATCCCCTTTACATTTAGACAAATT
>Ga0256843_1001692_pt1 | contig 16986 bp, 19 predicted proteins | sample AlvinellametaG_FD_191572 | JGI IMG/M metagenome (GOLD analysis project Ga0256843, IMG submission 191572) | Pompeii worm associated microbial communities from hydrothermal vent at the East Pacific Rise, Pacific Ocean - Alvinella | ecosystem: Host-associated > Annelida > Integument > Unclassified ... | reverse complement strand
ACGTATTTGATGAAAAAGTTCTAATGTTTCTGTAATGCTAGACTGAAAAAGTTCTACGGCTTGGTTCTCTTCTTTTTTGAGTCGTCCTATGTTTCTAGCTAGTTTCACAGTAAACAGCACCACTACAGGGTTGGTTAGCAAAATAAAAATAGCCAACTGCCAATGAATCTGAAAAAGAACTACAGCAGAAAAGCCTAAAATAAGCACTGCAACAATGAGTTTAGAGATGGTAGAACTTACAAAACCATCTATGGTTTCTACGTCGGTAACGAGTTTTGAGGTAACAGAACCTACCCTCATCATCTCATACTCTTTGAGTGAAACATCTTTTAAATGCATAAGAAGAGATGCTCTCATTTTATAGGTAATATTTTTTGATATAAATACAAAAATTCTACTTTGAACGATAGAAAGTAGTGTACTTAGCACACGAAGAAGCAAAATAATGGCTAAAACAAAAAGGACATAGCCTTTTGTGTCGGAGGTAAAAAGGTTTTCACTCACCCACGCAATAAATCCGTGCGGTTTATGTAAAAGGAGTTCATCTACAAGTAGTGGAATAAAAAGTGGGATAATCACCACAAGAAGCGTGGCAATAATAGCAATAGCATTGCCTAAAGCCACCTCTTTTTTATAGGCAAGAAGTTGTTTTAGTATGGAAGAGATACTACAGCTTTGTCTTTTCAACTAAACTACCCAAGCTTCATTTTCAAAGACAATGTCATCGTTAAACGTCACTGTTTTGGTATCTACAAAAATATCAATATGAAATTTTCCATCGCCTCTTTTGAAGCCTTCTTTTCCATACATTCCATGTTTACGTCCTAAAGAGAGATGCACACCACACATACGTTCATAGCTTCCTATGTCACTGAGTCTTTTTGTTTTACTTAGCCCCTTATTGAGTCCAAACCCTAACTCACGTACCCAGACTTCACCCTCTTCACCTTCACGAATGTGTGCCAGTATTTCATCAAAGGCTGGTGTAGAGTCTATTGTATCTACAACCCTACCCCCTTCAACTACAATAGTAATGGGTTTTGAAGGAATATTGACTCTATAGCTCGTATCGGCAAAAGAGCAGATGGTGGCTTTACCATGCAGTGCGGTTAGCACTTTAGACTCAGTAAACACTTCTCCAATGGGAAACTGACCCCCCGTATTTGGCATTTGAGAATAATCACCAATATTCATTTTTGCAGACTCAAACCCTTCTGGAAAATGGAGTGCTTCCTCGCCACTATAGATGACCCCATATTGTGATGCATCTATTTTGGCTTTGAGGTTTCTACCAGTTTGACGTGTATACGCTTTGTCATACTCCAACGCATCAATATAGTGAGATGTTTCAGCTTCACTCATACGACCTAAATGAGGATGTTCCAATACTTTTATCTTTTTCTTAAAAAGTTCTACACGTATTCTAAATGCATCTAAACGAAAATTGGTAGACTGTATGAGAATGACTAAATCTTCTACTTGAAGTGTGTCAAAAATGGCACGAATCTCTTCAGGTTTCTTTTGATGAAAGTCAACAAAAATAGCCTCAGGTAAATTGTCACGATAGGCTTGGGAAAGTAGGCTTGAAAGTGGAGAATCCATATCGTACACAATCACCGCTTGGTGTGTGTTGTCATGTAAAAAAATCTCTTGCAAGATGGTTTTGGTGTACCCTTGGGCTTTCGTAAGAAGAGCTTGCATAGAATTTTCTTGATGCATCAGACTATCTTTAAGATTTCACGTAAATCTTTTACATCTACACAATGGCTCGCAGCTTCACGGAGTATGGGTTTGGCACAAAATGCCACACGTGTATCGGCGTGGGCAAACATACTAAGGTCGTTAGCACCATCGCCTACTACAAGCGTGTCTGCACGGCTTACCCCTAGCAAGGCTTGGAGTCGTGTTATCATGTCCCCTTTGGCTTGTGAGTACATCATCTCACCCCCTACTGCACCCGTAAGCACCCCTGCTTCATCGGCATGTAAAAAGTTAGAGAAGTCTGCATCAATACCTAGCTTTTGACACGCTGGCTTTGTGGCATCTCTAAAGCCACCAGAAAAACAAACCACTGTGTAACCACGCTCTTTAAGCCCTACTACCACTTCAGATGCACCAGGCATCATAGGCAAAGAAGCACAAATCTCTTCTACTTTAGTATGAGGTAAGCCTTTAAGCAGTGCCACACGCTCTACCAAAGAGGCATAAAAGTCAAGCTCTCCCGCCATTGCACGCTCGGTAATAGCAACCACTTGCTCTTTAAAGCCAAGTACCTCTGCAAAAAAATCAATGGTTTCCCCATCCATCAGTGTCGAATCAAAATCAAAGACTGCAAGTTTAGACATCATATACCTCTATGTATTATTTTGATAGAATTATAACAATAAATCTATAATATAACGAGAAAACTATGTTTGAAAAATTTTGTGACGTCCTTTGCCTTGAAAAAAACTTTATTACTGTAGAAGTTAACCCTCCACATGGGGCTTCTATTGACCATCTGCTCAAAGATATTAAAAAATATAATCTTCATGAAAAAGTCTCTGGCTTTACTTGTACTGACAACCCCCTTGCTAAACTCAAAATGTCTGGGGTACTCTCTGCAATCAAAGTGCAACAAACTTTTGGTAAGCCCGTCATCGCTACGATGAGCATGAGAGATAAAAACAAACTCTCATTACAATCTACCCTCCTTGGAGCAAACGACTTTGACTTGCGTTGTATTTTGGCACTTACGGGTGACCCCGCAAAGTTCTCTGACCAACCCGATGTTAAAGGGGTTTTAGAGCGTGACTCTACCTTGCTTTTAAGCATCATTCACCACTTAAACAAAGGGGTAGACTACTCAAACAAAGCACTTAAACCTGCCCCTAAACCCATCTACCCTTTTGCAGTAAGTAACGCCTATGCTAAAAATATGGAAAGTCTTAAAAAACGTATGGTAAAAAAGCTCAACTACGGGGCACGTGCCATCATCACCCAACCTGTCTATGAGTTAGAGAATGCCAAAGAGCTTTTAGAACTCTTTGAAGAGGCAAAACAAGAGAGCATTAGAGAAACAGCCAAAGAGGCACAACTCGTCATTGGACAATTCCCCATCGTACGTGCAAGAACAGCCAACTTCATAGACGACAAAGTACCAGGGATTAACGTACCTAAAAGCATCATAGATGAAATGAACTTAGCTGCAATGGACTCAGAAGAAAAAGAGCAAGAAGTAGGCTACGCCTTGTCAAAACAACTCTTTGACGACATCATGAAGCTACACGGAAAAGTGCATCTTATGACACACAACCGTTTTGACTTGTGTAGCGATTTGATAGGTTAAATCTCTTCCTCAAAAATATTGTTATAAAGCATTCCGTACATTGTGACAAAAAAGAGTGGGATTGCCCAGATGAGTCCTATGCCGAAGCTTAGTACGCCTCCAAAGGCTACGATGCTTAAGAGTGTGACTATCCATGTGATTTTACCAAAGCGTACAGAAACGGCTTTTCTTGAAAGTTCCATCGCTTCCCATGCTCCTAGTCCTTTGTCAACAATGAGTGGTAAGGTAAAAATGTAAGCAATGCTAAGGTACATCACTACTGCTAAGAGTAAAAAGAGTACAACTATCATTGCAAATGAACCTAAAGTGCCATCGGCTAAGGCTATGATGCTTTCGGGAAAAAGCAAAATCATAATAGGTATAAACATTGTTATCATATACATCAACAACGATGCCATAGAGAGTGTACCCGCAAAAGCGTAGTAAGAAAATATCTCTTTAAGTTCTAGTGTTTTACTGGAATCTCTTCCATTTTTGATTGCCATCATCATAATGCCTACCAAAATGGGTACAAGCACCGGATAACTCAAAATAACCACTATTTGTTGGTTGATAACACTTGGATTTTCAGGGGTAGAAGGGAAAAATAATCCTAAAATAGTTTGCAGTAAAATAGCAATAATAATGTAGGCAAGAAAAGCCAAAACAAAAGGTTGTTTTATGCCATTTATGCGACTAAAACCTGCTTTAAATACTTTTATGACATCAAAATCATATTCTGAAATTTGCATGGTTGCTCCTTAATTAATGCAAGTATTATAGCTTAAAATCTTTCATTAAACTACTTAAGCTATACTTCTAAAAAATATTAGGAGATAAAATGTCTGAATTAAAGAAATTTAAACTGATTAACAAAATTGAAGGAATATCCTTCATTATTTTACTCTTTGTAGCAATGCCTGCAAAGTACTTTATGGGCTACCCTATAGCAACAAAGATTGTAGGAATGACACATGGATTACTTGTTTTTGTCTTTATTTATCAACTTCTTGAAGCAAAAAGTGAAGCGAATTTAACAGTAAAAGAGTCTGCTCTTTATTTTGCGCTTTCTCTTGTACCTTTTGGTAGTTTTTATACCGATAAATTACTTACGAAAAAAATAACCACTGCATAACGCAAACCTTTTGCAAAAAAGACAATGAGTGTAAACCACTTAAAGTCATAGCGAAGCACTCCTGCTACAAACGTCAAAGGATCCCCAACAATGGGAACCCAAGACAAAAGGAGTGACCAAACACCATAACGCTTGAAAAAGCCTCTTGCTTGTTTCATCTTTTCTACAGACACCTTTCCTTTTTTTTCAAGATAACCTTCTCCTTTACGTCCTAAAACATAGTTGAGCATAGAACCCAGCGTATTGCCCAAAGTGGCAACACCCCACAAAAAAAAGAGACTATAGCCTTGTGAGGCATCGTAAACTAGTAAGGCTTCAGAGCCTAAAGGCAAAAGGGTTGCGGCTAAAAAAGAGAGGGTAAAAAGTGTAAGATAGACCATTAGAGCGTCTGAAAGAGAACACGACCCTCTTTTACCACGCCCACTTGTGCTTGACATGCCAACGAGGGAAGAGAGATGTATTTGCCTACTTGTTTGGCTTGATGAAAATGCCCCTCAATCACCAAATCGGCTTTTTTATAGTGTGTGAGTATCTTTGTTACCCTTTTTTCAAAGCCTTCAAATGCATGGCAAATGTTTTTTTGAGAGAGTTTTTGCATTCTCTCATCAATTATAGACCTTTCAAAAGGTTGTAGTAGTTTGAGCGTGGTTTTGTTACGCAGTAGCTTACAGTAGAGGTCATACCCTACCCCTGTTGCATATCGGTCACCATGAGAAAGTGCCACTTTTTTATCACCTAGTTTAAACATTACAGGTTGCATCTCCCTACTATAAACCGTTATATTTGGAAATATAGGGTTCAAACAGAAATCATGATTACCTTCAAAATAGTGTACCTCAATGGTTTTGGAAAGGGTATTGAGTAGCGTGATTACTGATTGCGTAAAGGTTTGAATATAGTCATTAAATCCAAAAAGTAAATCAAAATTGTCACCCATTAAAAAAAGTTGTGAAGCCTCTATCTCCCCACTCTTCAAGCGTTGAAGTAGCTTTAAAAAAGCATCACCATGATGAGGATAGTGCGCATCAGCAATAAAGATGGCATTTTCTTTAATGTGTAACATAGAGTAAAACGCCTATGGCATATGTGGAATGACAGGAAGCCCCATACCCTCATCGTATCCACACATTAGATTTGCTGCAGCCAAGGCTTGTGAACTTGCTCCACGCAACAAGTTGTCAATGGCAGAACTTACAAAGAGTGCATTGCCATTTTTTGCCGCGTAAATGTCACAAAAGTGTGTACCCGCAGTACTCTTAATATCAACAGGTGTTTCTCTAATACGAATAAACGGGTCATTTTCATAGTGTTTTTTAAGCACTTCAAGAGGGTCAATGTCTTCTTTGAGTGTGGCATAAATGCTCACCAACTCCCCACGTGTCGCAGGAATGAGATGCGGTACAAAGTTCACATGCATCTTTACGCCATGAATTTTCTCTATTTTTTCTGCAATCTCAGGTGCATGGCGGTGCTTAAGTGGGTTGTAGGCAAAAATGTTATCGTTCATGTTGACATAATGCCCAAACTCAGAAAGTTTTTTCCCTGCCCCACTTAACCCAGACTTAGCATCTATAAAAAGAGGATGACTCTCTTCTAAGTAAGGTACAAAAGGGAGTAAACCTAGCAATGTTGCTGTTGGGTAACACCCTGGACCCGCTGCAAGCTTTGTGCTTTTAAGCTCCTCGCGGTAGTACTCAATCAACGCATACACAGAGCTCTCTAAATGCGCTTTGTCTTCGTGTAGACAATAATGCGCTTCATAGGTCTCTACATCTAAACGGTAATCGGCTGAAAGGTCTACTACTTTAACATCTAAAGCCAGTAGCTCTTTTGCAAACCCCATAGACGCTTTATGTGGCAGTGCCAAAAAGACAAGCTCACACACTTTGGCTACCTCTTTTGCATCGGCTTTTTCTACGGGTAAGCTAATAATGTCAACCAGCGAGGGGTGAAGCTCTTCAATACGAACACCTCCTTGTGTGGTTGCTAAGTAGCTAAGCTCAAATCCACCATGGGTGAGTAGCATTTTTACCAACTCCAACCCCGTGTATCCACTTGCCCCTACGATTCCTACTTTTATCATGAAAGTACCCTTAATTTAAAACGATCTCAACATATGAAACTTCTTCAATATCATACGTCTTTTTTCCTGTAGGTAGTGCTATTTCTACCTCATCGCCCTCTTCTTTTCCTAAAAGTGCTTTTGCCATAGGTGATAAAATAGAGATAAACCCTTTACTTGGATTCGACTCTTGTCCACCCACAATAGTATAAACCAATTCTTCATCGGTCTCTTGATCTACAAGTTCTACTGTAGAACCAAAGCTCACTCTTTCATGGGCTAATGCAGCAGGGTCAATCACTTGTGCGCGTCCTACCACATCGGTAAGCTCCGCAATGCGTGCTTCCATAAGCCCTTGCTCATCTTTAGCTGCGTGGTACTCTGCATTTTCTTTCAAGTCACCTTGTGCTCTAGCTTCATCAATAATCGCAGCAATATTGCCACGCTCATGTGTTTTTAGCTGTTCTAACTCTTCACTTAATTTAACATACGTTTCTCTTAACATCGGCTCTTTTTGCACGAATAGTCCTTTGGTTCTTTATTATTGTATGTATTATAGCAAATTAGTTATAATATCAGCAAAATAGATACTAAACTATTGAAAAGGATGACAATGGCTAATGAAAGATTATTAAAATCTATTCAAAAAAAATTATATGATGTTGAAGGTTTAATTTCAACACCTTCAATTGAAACAAATTTAACACAAAACAATATTGAAGTCATTTCATTTTTAAAAACGATTGAAACATATATTTTAAATTTTAATTTACTGAAAAATATAAAAGATGAAGGTTTATTAGAACTTTTAAATGAAAAACTCACATTTATTATTAATAATATTGAATATATAAGTGCTTGTAGTACTAAAATAGAAGCTTCTATTCATTTTATTAAAAAGCATGAAAATACTTTTTTTAAACAAAATGGAGATGCATTTTTAAATGAATACCGTAATATTGATACAAAAAAAGAAAAAATATCAAATCTTGATACTATAAATGTAACAGATTTTTTCAGTATTAAAAATATCCAACTCTCAAATCTAAAAGAGAAAAAAGAAATTTATATCGTAGGTGAAAATGGAGATGGTAAAACCTTACTTTTACAAGCTATAGCTGTAGGTCTTAAAGGGACACAAGAAGATGGTCTTAAAGCTTTTAGAGAAAGAGAATCTATATATAAGATAGATATAGCCAATACCAAAGAGTGTCAAAACAATCTCTTTGCCTATGGTGCATTACGTAATAACTACTGTCAAATTAAAGAAGACAATACAGGGTACTTAACACTTTTTAGTGGAGAGTATGATTTAAAAAGTCCTATGAAATGGTTACAATATTTAGATTATAGTGAAAAAACAAATAAACAGACTATTATTACTGTTACAGAAGCCAAGAAACTCTTACAACATCTACTCAATAGTGATATTACTATTGATATTACACCAGATAAAGTAACCTTTACTGAAAAGGGTTCAGAAGTAAGTTTTGAACAACTCTCTGCTGGGTATAAAGGGGTTATTACTATTATCTGTGACCTTATAGCAAGACTCTCAGAGAATCAAACCGTAGAAAAAATAGCAGACTTTCAAGGTATTGTTCTCATAGATGAGATAGAACTACACCTCCACCCAAAATGGCAATATAGTTTTATGGGTAAACTAAGAGAAACCTTTCCTCTTATTCAATTTATAGTTACAACACATAGCCCTACAGTCATACTAGGAGCAAGAGAAGAAGCTATTTACTATAAGATATATAAAGAAAATGGTGAAGTAAAAATATCTGATACCATAGAAACTAAAAATGACTTTTTAAATGATATACAGACAGAAATATTTGGTTTTGATGTGACACAAGAACGCATAAATAATCCTGATATAAAAAGACACTCTAAAGCAAAAGAAGCTCTTTTAGATTTAATAAATACAGTGGAAGGTGAGAAAGAGTGAAATATTTTTTTGATACCAATGTCATAAGTAAACTTGTAAAAAATGATCCTGAGGCTATGGTTAAGATACGAGAGATTACAGAAGAAGAAGAACCAGAATTTTATATCAATCGTCTTGTAAAACTTGAATCTTTAAGAGCTATACCACTTACACACAAGAAACTTTATACTAAAACAGAAGATACTCTCAATCTTTTCAGAGAACTAGAAATAAAACCTGATATATATAATGAAGCCATTTCTTTTGCTAGATATTGTAAAAGTAAAGGACTAAGTTTTGGAAAATGTGAAGCGATTGATTATCTACACTTTATCACAGCTAAATATTATGATTTAACACTTATATCATTTGATAATGATATGAAAAAATTAGAAGAAAAATATGCTCTATATAAAGAAGAAAATAAATGAAACATATATTAATAACAAATGATGACGGTTATGACTCTAAAGGACTCTTGGCTTTGGTGGAAGCACTTAAACCTTTGGCTAAGGTGACTGTGGTAGCACCTACAACTGAAAAGTCTGCGTGTGGGCATTCACTTACGTTGACTCGTCCTCTTAGTTTTGTAGAGGTTGAGAAAGATTTTTACAAACTTGATGACGGTACGCCAACGGACTGTGTGTTTCTCTCACTTACCAAACTTTTTACGGGAGATAAAAAACCAGACCTTGTCATCTCAGGCATTAATGTAGGGGCAAATATGGGGGAAGACATTACTTATTCAGGTACGGCAAGTGCTGCTATGGAAGCGGTATTGCAAGGCATTCCTGCCATTGCCATTAGTCAAGTGTACAACAACGGTGGTGCAACGCTAGATGAGCATGGGTATGTATTGGCTCAACAGAGCATTGCTTCATTGGTAGAGAAAATCTTTAGTGGTACATTTCCTTTGCCTAAGCGTAAGTTTCTCAACGTGAACATTCCTCCCATTGCACCCCAAGCGTGTAAGGGCTTTAAAGTGACCCGTGCGGGTAACAAAAAGTATGGTTTTCACGCAGAAGTACACCATAACCCAAGAGGAAAAGAGTACTACTGGATAGGGCTTCCACGACTAGAGTGGATGGAAACCAAAGGGCATACCACGGACTTTGAAGCAACAAACGACGGCTATGTATCGTTAACCCCCATCATGCTTGACATGACAGCCCATGAAGAGATAGATGCTTTAAGTGCGTGGCTCTAATGCGATTTGAACGTTGCCGTAACCTCTTTGGAGAGGAAGATTTTGCCAAAATTCAAAAGAGTCGCATACTCATTTTGGGTGTGGGGGGTGTAGGCTCATACGCTTTAGACTGTTTGTATAGAAGCGGCGTTGAAAACATTACCATCTTAGACTACGACACCTTTGATGAGACCAACCGTAACCGACAGATTGGGGCAGACGCGGTAGGAGAGAAGAAGCTTGATGTCTTTGCTAGACTCTACCCTAACATTACTACCATTGAACAAAAAATGGATATGGCATGGGTAGCAGGGTTTGACTTTGAACCCTACGACATTGTCATAGATGCGGCAGACACAACCAAAGTGAAGTTAGAGGTGGCAAAGAGGTGTTACAAAAAGCTCATTATGTCTGTAGGCTCTGCCAAGCGTTATGATGCGAGTAAAATAGAAGTCGCTTCCATTTGGAAAACCCATGGCGATGCCTTAGCACGTAAAATTCGCAATGAACTCAAACGTGCCAAGTTTGACCGAAACTTTACGGTAGTCTTCTCCCCAGAAGAGGACAGATGCAAAGAGAAAGGCTCTTTTGTAGGGGTTACGGGTGCTTTTGGATTGACGATTTGTTCCGAAGCGATTAAAAAGGTACTTTCCTCATGTTAAATCAGTTTACCATAGAAGAACAACTCAATTGTCCTCAGTGTGGCTATGCGTTATCACTCTACTTTAAACATACTAAACTTATACAGTGTGAATCATGTAAATCGACTATTTTCTTAGAAGATGAAGCAGCAACGGTATGGGGAGATAGCTCAGTATTGGCTCCTGAAATTTCTATATTGGAGCTTCATAAACCTTTTTTCTTTGAGCAAAAGACCTACCTTCCTCTAGGCAAGATACGCTACTCCTATGGTAGAGGATTTTGGGAAGAGTGGTGGGTAAAAGATACCAAAAACAATACCTATTGGTTCTCTGTAGATGAGGGGGATTTGGTTTTTCAACAAAAAGTAGAAGTGACCTACCCCGATAGTCTGTTTGAGAGGCTTCATCTAGGGCTTATCACTTCTGATGGTTGGGTAGTCACTGAACTAGGAGAAGCCAAATGTGAAGGCTTTGCTGGGTCACTCCCTAAAACCATTGTGGTAGGCAGCTCTTATGCCTATGCGCACCTTAGTGGTAAAGATGCTAAGCTTCGCACCCTAGAGATGCTAGAGGGTAAATTGGAAGTCTATGAAGGCAAGTGGATAAGCCCTTTTGACATAGGTAAGGTACGTTAATGTCAAAACACTACGCCATCAAATGTACCAACTGTGCCGCACCCCTTAGCATACTCGGTGGTGGACGGGTAAGTACGGTTACGTGTAGCTACTGCCACAGCGTACTAGATATGAACGATCACTATAAGGTACTTACTAGGTTTACCAATGCGAAAACCCTTGTAGGCGACTTTCAAATAGGTATGCGTGGCAACATTAAAGGGGTAGAGTGGACAATTATTGGGTGGATAGCCTACCATACAGCAGAGTTTCCTGCTGAGGAGTGGGAGGAGTTTTTTCTCTACTCCCCTACCCATGGGTATGCTTGGCTTTTTGAAGAGAATGGAAAACTCTACTTCTCTAAAAAAGTACGAGATTTTGACCTACTCTTGTGGCAAAAAAAAGAGCCTAGAACCCTCTTTTACCACAAAGGACACTACCTACAAAAAGAGGCTTCCTACCTCACCTATATTGAGTATGTAGAGGGAGAGTTAAACTGGATAGCAAAGTTTGGCGACAAATTTACCACGTGGGACTATGAGGGGGTAGGGTTTCAGTCACTTAGCATTGAGAAAAATGGTGAAGAGATAGAGGTCTACCATACCCAACAACTCAAAAAATCCGATATTTACCATGCGTTTGGTTTGGAATATAGTCCAAAGAGTCAAAATAGAAAAACAATAGAAAAGAAAAGTATAGAGAGACTCCAAGAAGAGACGTCAAGCACACTAGAAGAGGAAGATCAAAAAATAAAATATGGCTTTTGGGCACTTTTTATCCTCTTGTCTCTCTTTAGTATATTTTCTCTTTTTTCCGATAACATTGTCTATAAAACAGACTATAGCAAAGATATAAATCAGACATTTACCATAGATAAAAATACTTTTTTAACCTCTATACACCTTAAAGTAAAAGGCAATGGTACAGCAAACAACCGTCTGTGGCTCTACCATGAGGGCAAAGAGGTTTTCTACATTGATAGTCAAACTGTTCGTTCAATCCATAATACGCTGTTAAACCCTTGGGATAGAGATGCCATTGGAGCAACGATCTATTTAAAACTAGAGAAAGGAAACTATATTATTCTTGCTAAAAAAGATACCAATAGTCTTGTTACTACCCTTACGATTAAGCAACATGTAATTCGGCTTAAATATATTATTCCTCTACTTCTTATCGTTGTATTGATACTTCTATCACCCTATTTCTATCTGCTCAATGGTTCTCTAGGATTTATTCTCTATAGCATCGTTGGTGGCGTTATTTTATATCTGCTTTTTGGTATCTTCTGGACACTAGGTATACTCTTTTTTCTATTTACCGTAGCAGATGGATATAAAAAGAAGGATAGTGATGTCTAAAACCATACTCATACTCTTTAGCCTACTCTCTGCTGGGGCTTTTTATGCTACCTACACAGGAGCAGGGCTACAAGGGGTTACCTCTGAACATAAAAAAACTGTACGAAGCCATAGTAGCTTTCATAGCAACCACTACTCTAGTGGTGGCTGGAGTTACGGTAAATAAACTAAACAAAAAAAGGAAATAACATGGAACAACTTACATCAACACTTATCTACGCATTTTTAGGCTTGGTAGTCTTTATGGTGGCACTTATGGTAATGGAGGTCATTACCAAGTTTTCTATACGCAAAAAAGTTGTAGAAGAAGGTAACATTGCACTGGCTATTGTGCTGGCATCTGTCATCGCTTCATTGGGTATGATTATTTCATCGGCTTTACAATAACGTGCAAAATACAACAAAAGAGAACATCAAAGGCAAAGAGTTAGCCCTACTCTTTGGTACATTTGTCATTGCCATTTGTGGTCTGGTCTATGAGCTTTTAGAGAGTACGCTCTCTTCATACCTTTTAGGCGACTCCATCTACCATTTTTCACTTATTATTGGGCTTTTTATGTCCTCTATGGGGGTGGGTGCATGGCTTTCACGCTTTATAGAGCAAAGGCTTGAACGTGCCTTTGTACTTCTTCAGATGAGTATTGCTCTTATTGGGGGTTTCTCTACCTTTATACTCTTCTACGCCTTTGCCTACATTGGTAACTATGAGGCATTTTTATACCTTATTACCCTACTACTTGGGAGTATGTTAGGGGTAGAGATTCCTCTGCTTATTCGTATTATGGAGCAGAGTTTTTCACTCAAAAGCAACATCTCCAACGTCTTTACCATGGACTACATTGGGGCTTTGTTTGCGGCACTGCTCTTTCCTTTGGTGTTGATGCCACAACTAGGGCTAATGCAAACAAGCTTTCTTTTTGGTGGGCTTAACCTTATGGTGGGCTCTATGGCTTGGTATATCTTTAGAGAAAATTTAACAAAAAGATACCTTATTGGACTCATACTTATTGCCCTACTTCTTCTTGGTGGATTTGTAAAATCTACCTCACTGACTACCTTTATAGAGAATAAGCTCTATCAAAACAACATTATTTATGCTAAGCAGACCCCCTACCAAAAGCTCATTGTCACCGCACACAATGGACGTATACAGTTTTACATCAATGGTGCGATACAGTTTGATAGTATAGATGAACACCGTTACCATGAGTCACTGATTCATCCGGTAATGAATATGGCAAAAAGCCATGAAAATATACTCATTATTGGGGGTGGTGATGGTATGGCTCTTCGTGAAGTACTTAAGTACAAAGATGTAGGGGAAGTTACATTGGTGGACTTGGACCCTGCTATTACGACACTCTTTAAAACAAACCCTACACTAAGTCAACTCAACCACCACGCTTACGACAACCCAAAAGTCACTGTAGTCAACCAAGATGCGTGGAAGTTTATAGAAAAAGCTCATAGCCTCTATGATGTCATTATTATTGATCTTCCTGACCCCAATAATATCTCTCTTTCACGGCTCTACTCTCAAACCTTTTATAGACTACTACGTAGCCATCTGTCACGCTTTGGTGCGATGGTAACACAAGCAACCTCTCCGATGTTTAGTCGTAACGCCTTTTGGTGTATTGAGGAGACAATGAGAGCATCAAACCTCTATACGCTTCCTTACCATACCTACATTCCTAGCTTTGGGGAGTGGGGGTTTGTACTAAGTTCTAAACACAAACTACCCTTAAACCATATTGAACCACTGAGTGATTTGAAGTTTATAGATACAAAGACGATGCAAAGCATGAAGTACTTTGATAAGGATATTTCAAAACCCAATATACAGAGCAATAAACTCAGTTCACATAGACTCATCTACTACTACAATGAGGGATGGAAGAAGTGGTATGAATAGGGCTATTTTTGTACTAGAAAAAGAGAAACTTCAAGCCAATTTGGCACATTTTTCTTACCTAGCAAAGCAGACAGGCATTGTTTGGCTCTATACCCTCAAAGCCTTTGACGCACCTGAGGGGCTAGAGATGATAGCCAACGTCTTTGAGGGCTTTAGCATCGGTAATGCCAATGAACATAGCAAAGTAGAAACCTATGCTACACATCTACATAGCTACGCTCCAGCCTTTTATGACGATGAAGTCCAGAGCTTAGCTAGGCAGAGTCATACGATGAGTTTTAACTCTCTTTCACAATGGCAACGTTATGCCAAAGCATCACAACAATACACCTCTCTTGGTTTACGTATTAACCCTCAACTAAGCCTCGAGCAACCTCGCTACTGTGACAGTAACCTCTCAAGACTTGGGGTACCTTATGAGGCATTTTTAGACGCTTACGCTCAGTTAGAAAAACTAGAGGGCTTACACTTTCATGCCCTGTGTCACCAGAGCCTACCTGCGTTAAAAAAGCTATTGAGCCACATAGAAACACACTACCAGAGTCTACTCCCTCAACTCAAATGGCTCAACCTTGGAGGGGGACAAAACTTTACACACAAGGGGTACGATACACTAGGGTTTATAGAAGCCATACAAAACTTTCAAGCAAAGTACCCTCATCTTACCCTCTACTTTGAACCAGCATCTGCTGTGGTCTATGGGTGTGGCTATTTGGAGTGTCAAATCTTAGACATACTCCCCTCTACACCCCCTACTGCCATACTCAACACCTCCATAGAGACAGATCTGCTTGATGTTGCCATTACAAAACATCCTCCAAAGGTAAAAGCTACTTCTACAAAAGGCTACACGTATGTACTAGCAGGTATGAGTTGTATTGCTGGAGATGTGATAGGAGAGTACCAGTTTAAAGAGAAGTTAACCATTGGGCAAAAGATTGTTTTTGAAGATATGTTAGGCTATAGCTTGGTAAAACAGACTACTTTTAATGGCTTAAAAGTAGCCTCCTTTTGTGTGAAGTAGTTGCCTACTTCAACTTTCTGTTACGTGCTGCGACAAGGGTAAGTACCAAGAGTCCTGCGACACCATAGTAGACCCATACAGGCATCGGGATAGGATCACCCGCTGCGTATGAGTGAAGTCCTGAGAGGTAGTAGTTTACCCCAAAGTAGGTCATAAGTACTGTAAAGTATGCCCATGTGGTTGCCACATTGTAGACAAACTTAGACTTCAAAGCAGGAATAAAACGAAGGTGTAGTACCCCAGCATAAATCAAGATAGTCACTGCTGCCCATGTCTCTTTACTGTCCCAACCCCAGTAGCGTCCCCAAGACTCATTTGCCCAGACACCCCCAAGGAAGTTTCCTACCGTAAAGAGGTAAAGCCCAATAATAAGAGCCATCTCAGAGAGGTTACTCAGCTCTTTTATAGAACGGTCAATATTGGCATTGCCCTCTTTCCCTCTTAAGATGTAGAGTATCAAAACAAGTAATGACAAGATAGAACCCAATCCAAAGAATCCATCACCAGAGATAATCCCTGCTACGTGGATCATAAGCCAATAGGACTTTAAGACAGGTACCAAGTTGGTAATCTCTGGGTTAATGAAGTTCATATGTGCTACCCCCATCGTTACCCCTGCTAAGATAGCTGTTCCTGCCAAGGCAAAAGGTGAACGACGTGCCAAGATGATCCCAGCAAAGACTGTAGAGGCAGCAATAAAGACAATAGACTCATACGCATTAGACCATGGGGCATGTCCAGCAATGTACCAACGGATGCCTAAGCCTATGATGTGTAGGGCAAACCCAATGCTTAAGAGTGTCCACGCGCCACGCATAATCCACTTCATAGAGAATGAGGGTTTAAGTACATTGATAAAAGCAAAGACCAAAAGAAGTAACCCTAAAAGTAAATAAAGTGGTACCAATTTACCAAAGAGCCCTAGTTTGTTATACCAAATCTCCATCTCAATATGTTTAGGAGAAGGTAAGACAGCAGCCCCATACTTCTGCTGATACTGCTGAATCCCTACCAATGCCTTGTCAGCATACTCCCAATCACCTGTTTTTACCCCTTGGGCTACCATCATAAAGTATGCCTTAATACGCATACCTACATCGGCTATCTCCTCTGGTGTAAAGGCTTTGAGTGCCTCCATTGGAGCATACCACTTGTTGTTGGCATCATTTGGTTTAGGGAAGATACGAAGAAGTGTTCCTTGATAGACCATATAAGAGACATTGACTCTCTCATCAATCTTTAAGAGCTCTTTATCGTACTTTGTCTTCTCTAGAGGCTTTTTACGACTCGCTTTTGTCACCACATCAAAGAGTTTATAGCTGTTATCTTTAGCATTAAAGAAGTCTGCAAAAGTAGCAAATTTCGCATCTTTTGGTAACCCAAGATCTAAAGCAATTTTTGGGTGTCCTATTTTAATCATCGCTATATTTTGGTACAACGATGGTTGCATCATCATCCCTAAGAAGATCTGTGAAGACTCCAACCCAAAGAGTGTTGATTTCCCACTAATTTTAGAGATAACATCATGTGCCACCGTATCCATAGGTTTCATACGACCAGCATGATCTTGTACTGCTAACATACTAAACTTTAACGCATGTTCTGGTGCGTACGCTTGCATCTGCTTTAGGGTTGCTTCATCTACTGTTGGCGTTGCTGCTTTTAGACCTTGTGGGGCGAAAGCTAAAAAGAGTGCTACAACGACAACAGCTGTTCCCTCTTGAAGTTTACGTGCTCCCTTAAGAAGTTTTTGAAAGCGTCCATAAGGAGAAAAGAGACTCCACAACATTCCAATCCCCATAAGAATA
>Ga0256843_1001691_pt1 | contig 16989 bp, 12 predicted proteins | sample AlvinellametaG_FD_191572 | JGI IMG/M metagenome (GOLD analysis project Ga0256843, IMG submission 191572) | Pompeii worm associated microbial communities from hydrothermal vent at the East Pacific Rise, Pacific Ocean - Alvinella | ecosystem: Host-associated > Annelida > Integument > Unclassified ... | reverse complement strand
CGAAATGTCCGACCTGCAGTACCGCATGGCCGGCATCAAGACCCGTCTGGGACGCGAAGAGCTGATCTACAACGTCCGGTCGCTCTACGTTACCCTGCTGACCCTCCAAGAACAGCTTGCCGCGCAGAAGCAACACACCGAAGCGCAGATCAGGCTGCGCGACAAAATCACCTACGAAGTCGAAGTGGGCACCAAAGCGAAAATCGACCTGCTTCGCGCGAAAAACAGCGTCGAAGCGAGCCGCTACCAGACCCGCACCGTCGAAGCCGACATCGTCACCGTCAAAGCGGCACTGCGCCGGATCATGGGCGGCCGTCCGATCGACCGTGCCGAACCGCTCGCCTTCACGATGGGCGCCGGCGAACTGCCCGAAGACGTCAACGTGACCACCCTCAAACGCTACGAGGCGTCCCGCATCAACGTCGAAGCGATGAAGAAAAAAGAGAAAGTGGCGGATTCCGCCTACTACCCGCGTGTCAACTTCAACGCCTATTACGGCCAGAACTACGGCCCCAACGACGCCGACACCTACTACAACAACGAGCGGATCATCTCCAAGGGGGACTGGAACAACCAGGAAGTGTGGCAGGTCGGCCTGAAACTCAACTGGACCCTCCTCGATTTCGGAACGCGTTCTTCCACCGCGGAAGCCGCCAGACTCGCGCAAATGCGCGCGCGCGTCGACAGCGACGACGTGAAGCTGGAGCTGATCAAGAACATCGAAAAAGGACGAAGCAACCTCGCCCTCGCCCGCTCGCAGTACGAAAGTGCCGCTTCGCAGTTCGCCCTGCTCGAAGAGACCTACGCCATCGAAAAGGTGCGTTACGAAACCAACGCCCTGACGCTGACGGACCTGCTGGCGACCGACGCCCAGAAAGAGCTGGCGCGCGCCCGGATGATCGGCGCGAAATACGGCTGGCTCAAAGCGAAATACTATCTTGACTACCTGTTCGAAAAAGGGGACACCCAATGAAAAAAATCATCTTCATCGTGCTGGCCGTCGCGGTCGCCGTCGTCGCGGCGCGCTTCCTGCTCAGCCAGAAAAAAGCCGTCGCCGGGCTCGGCACGCCGCAGCCGGTCCACTACAACGTCGCGGTCGAAAACGCCCGCGAAGGCACCGTCCGCGAAACCCGCCGTTTCCTGGCGCAGCTGCTGTCGGACAAAAGCGCGCTGATCGCGTCGAAGTACTCGGGCCGGATCAGACACATCCATGTCAAGGAGAACGACCGGGTCAAAAAAGGCCAGTTGCTCGTGACCCTGGACGACAGCGAGGTGCGCGCGAGCATCGCTTCGCTGCGCTCGCAGAAAAAGGCGCTCGAAGCCGACGTCGCCAACGCGAAAACCCAGCTCGAACGCAGCGCGCTGCTGCTGAAGTCCGGCGGGCTTTCGCAGGAGAAATACGACAATGCGAAGGTGTTCTACGAAACCAAAAAAGCGGCCCTGCGGGGAACGGCCGAAAAGATCCGCCAGCTGGAATCGCAACTGGCCTATTTCAATCTCCGCGCCCCGTTCGCCGGCAAGGTCGGCAGCCTCTTCGCCGACGACGGCAGCCTCGCCGTGCCGGGCAAACCGGTCCTGTCGATCAACTCCGGTACGCAGAAGCTGATCTTTTCCTATGTCGAGACCGACCGCCGTATCCTCGAAGGACAGACCGTCCTCTACAGGGGTGAGCCTGTCGGCAAGGTCGTCCGTCTCTATGACGATGCCAAGAACGCTCTGCTCGTCGCGGAAGCGAAGGTGACGAAAGCCCTGGCCAAAGCGAACAAAAGCTATCTCGACATCGAAGTGGTCACGGCGGAAGGCAAAGGCTGCACCGTGCCGCAGGATGCGCTGCTGCACCGCAACGGGCAGACCTTCGTCATGATACACAAAGAGGGCCGTTTCGAACCGCTGGAAGTCCGTACCCTGCTCGAAGATTCACAGCGCGCCCTGCTCGAAACCTGCCCCGGATACCCGGTGGCCACGGCTTCGGAAGCGAAACTGGCGCTGCTGCCGACCATGGGCAGCGTGAACCTCGGCGAAGGCAGATAGCATGAAGCGTTCCTCCTCCTGGGTCGAAGCCCTGCTGCGGCGGCCCTATTTCATCTATTCGTTTCTGACGCTGTTCGTCTTTCTGGGGGCGGTCGGGTACCATAAGCTCGACCGCAAGCTCTTTCCCGATTCGAACTATCCGACGATCGCCGTCGTCGTCGTCAATCCCGGCGACTCGGCCAAGAGCCTGGCGAGCAACGTCGCCGTTCCCGTCGAAGAGGAACTTTACACGCTCGACAAGATCCGCCGGGTCTATTCGACAACGATCGACGAAGTGAGTGTCATCAGCGCCGAATTCGAATACACCAAGGACATCGACGGCGCCGCCAACGACGTCACGAACGCGCTGGACAACGTCCGCTCACAGCTGCCCGCCTCGATCCTGTCGCCGAAGATCATGAAAATCACCGCGGCGACGGCGCCGATCATCACCTACTCCGTCAGCGCGAAAGAAGGCAACATCCCGCTCGAAGACGTCCGTCAGCTGGCGGAGAACCAGATCCGTCACCGCCTGCTCAAACTCGACGGCATCGCCAACGTCGACATTTTCGGCGGCTACAAAAAAGAGATCGAAATCATCGTCGACAAGGCGAAACTCGACCGTTTCGGCCTCGACCTCGCTCTCGTCATGGCGAAACTCCAGGCCAACGACAGCGATTTCGCCGTCGGCTTCATCGAAAACCGCAGCGACCGTTTCCTGCTCAAATCCTCCGGCAAGCGTGACAGCATCGCCGCGCTCAAAACGATGCACCTGACGCCGGACATCACCCTCGGCGACGTCGCCGACATCTATTTCGGACACGACGAGAACCGGGCCCTCTATTTCGGCAACCAGACCGAATCGATCGCCATCGCCGTGCAGCGCGGCATCAACGCCGACGTCATCAAGAGCATCGAACGGGTCGAAGCCGAAATCGCGAAGATCGAAAAACGCTATCCGCAACTGCACTTCGAGATCACCGACACGCAGAAAGACACCATCGTCCAGAGCACGAACAACATGTTCGAGTCCCTGCGCGACGCGATCATCATGTCGACGATCGTCGTCTTCCTTTTCCTCGCCAGCTTCCGTCAGGTCCTCGTCGTCCTGGTGACGATCCCGATCGTCTACGCCGCAACCATCGCCCTGATGTGGATCGTCGGCATCGAGTTCAACGTCGTGACCCTGACGGCGATCATCCTCGCACTCGGCCTGCTGCTCGACGACACGGTCGTGGTCATGGAGAATATCGAAAGGCACTACAAGGAAGAGCACGACGAAATACACAAGGCGGTTTTCGAAGGGACGAAAGAGATCATGTTCGCCGACCTCTCCGGTACCCTGACGACGATGATCGCCCTGGCGCCGATGCTCTTCGTCGGCGGCTACCCGCAGACGGTCTTCCAGCCGCTCGTCGGCACCCTGCTGCTTGCGCTCGCGGCGTCGTACATCATCTCCATCACCGCCGTGCCGCTGCTTTCGCTGAAAATCCTCACCATCAACCATCCCTGGGTGCTGAATTTCGAAAAAGCGTTCCACCGCATGACCGGGCCGGCCAACAACGCCATCGCGGGCGTCTTCTCCGGCGCGCTCAAGGCGGCGCTCGACAACAGGGCGGTCGCCGCCGGCTTCATCATCGGCCTCGTCTTCCTGTTCGTCACCAGCGTCAAAGGGGTCATGCCGACCGTCGGCCAGGAGCTGATGCCGCCGATGGACACCGGCGCGGTCAAAATCTCCATCACCGTCGATCCCAACCTGCCGATCGAGGCAAGCCGGAAAATCGTCGAACAGGCCGACCGGATCATCGCCGAACACGGCGAACTGCTCTATCTTTCATCGGCCATCGGCAGCGAAGCCGGGGTCCTGAGCATCGGCAGCGGCAGCGGCATCGACCATATCGCCATCACCGCGACCTACGTCGACCGCTATCACCGCAAGGAAAGCATCTGGGAAATCGAACGGCAATTGCGAAAAGAGTTCGCGCAGATCGAAAACGTCCGCAGCATCGATGTCGTCGACTACGGGGCCACGGCGCTGGCCAGCATCCGCGCCAACATCGACGTCATGCTTTCGGGGCCGGACTTCGACGACCTCGTCGCCGCCGGGAAGCAGATCGAAACGGCGCTGGAAAACACCGGCGGCCTCGTGTCGGTCGACAAGACCTGGGAACCGGACAAACAGGTTTTCGATCTCGAAGTGGACGAACAGCGCGCCGCATTCTACGGCCTGACCCGCGCCGATATCGCGCGGCAGCTGCAGGCCTATATCCGCGGGGTGCGCGTCGCGAGTTTCGCGCTGCAAAACAGCAGCGACTTCGGCATCCGGGTCTGGCTGGACAAAAAAGAGCGCAGCGACCCCCGGCGGCTCGAATCCCTGTTGATCAGTTCGAAAAAAGGGAAGATCCCGCTGTCGGCAATCGCGAACATCCGTGTACGGACCGAACCGTCCCTGATCACCCGCGAAGGGCTCGACTATACGCTCAACGTCTACGGCTTCCGGGAAAAAGCGGCAATTTCGCACATCATGGCCAATTTCGACGAAGCCGCCTCCAACGTCACCCTGCCGCCGTCGGTCACGATGAGCCAGGAAGGGGACATCAAGCAGTTCAAAAGCTCGGCCGAGCGGATGATCGGCGCGATCGCCTTCGCCGTCGTGCTGATCTTCTTCACCCTGATCACGCTCTTCAATTCGGTCAAAATCTCTCTGATGATCGTGCTTTCGATCCCGCTGACGGTGATCGGGGCGTCGTGGATGATGCTCATCATGCACTACCACACTTCCATGCCCGCGATGATGGGCTTTATCCTGCTTTCGGGGATCATCGTCAACAACGCGATCCTGCTCGTGCATTTCGCCATCGAGAAAATCCGCGAGGGCATGGACAAGCGCGAGGCGATGTTCGAAAGTATCCGCATCCGGACCCGTCCGGTCCTGATGACCGCCTTCGCGGTTTCGGCGGGAATGCTGCCCGTCGCCATGGGCTCGGCCATCGGGCTTGAACGCCTTGCACCGCTGGGCGCCGTCGCCATCGGCGGTCTCATCGTGGGGACCTTCCTGACCCTGCTCTTTATCCCGCTGGTCTTCATCTGGACCTACAATCCCAAAACCGATGACGCCTGAAAATGCTATGATACGTTCCGAAACCGCCGTTTCCCGGCGGCACGAGGAGCCCTCCGCCATGACCCATTTTACCGGCACGAAAATCCTGCTGCTCGAAGACGACATGGAGCTGAACCGGACCGTCGTGCGCTTTCTCGCCCACCAGGGCTTCGAAGTCGTTCCGAGCTTCGATGCAGAGGACGCGAAGGCGAAAGTGTTCGAAACCCGTTTCGACCTCTGGCTTTTCGACGTCAAGGTCCCTTTCCAGAACGGGATGGAACTGCTGTCCGAACTGCGGACGGAGGGGTACGACACCCCGGCGATTTTCATCACCTCGCTTTCGGGAGTCGACGACGTGGAACGGGGATTCGACAGCGGGGCGGACGACTACATCCGCAAGCCGTTCGCGCTCAAGGAGCTGCGGGTGCGGATCGACGCCGTGTTGCGCCGCCGGTACGGCACGATGGAAAAACGCCTGAAAATCGACGGGCGTTTCACCTTCGATCCACTCGAAAAACGGCTGTACGACGGCGAGGAAAACGTGCCGCTCAAACCCAAGGAGACAGAGTTGCTGGCACTCTTTCTCCGCCGGCGGGACCACACCCTTTCCAAAGCCGAGATCTTCGACACCCTCTGGGACATGGGGGAAGAGCCCAGCGAGGGAAGCCTGCGTACCTTCGTGAAGGTCCTGCGTTCGCACCTGGGAAAGGCGCGTATCGAAACCGTCAAAGAGGTGGGATACCGTTTTGTTTCCGGGTGAAAAACACAGCCTCTACCGATTTCTCGCCATCTACATCGGCTCCTCGCTGCTGCTGATCGCCATCGGATCGGGCATTTTCTACAACTACGCTTCCCACCGCCTCGTCGATCACCAGTTCGAACAGCTCAAAGGCGACAGCAAACCGATCGTCGCCGACCTCAAACGGCTGCACCGGTCCCGCGACACGATACTCGAATACCCGGTCAAGGCAAACCTTCACAGCGCCCTGTACGATCTCGACGGCAACTATCTCATCGGGGATTTCCGCCCGGCACGGATCGAATGGGACAGCGAATTCCGGCGCATCGGCGACAGGCTCTACTATCTGCAGCCGGTTTCGCCGTACTATCTCGGGGTCGCCCGCATCGTCACCGCCCGGCCGCTCGATCCCGTGCCGATCCGGGAGCTGCAACTGAAAATGCTGGCATTCTTTCTCGCGGCGACGCTCTTCGTCACGATCGTCGCGTTCTGGCTGGGCCGCCTCTTTCTCGCACCTATCCGCCGTTCACTGCGCCTGCTGGACGATTTCATCAAGGACACCACCCACGAACTCAACACGCCGGTCAGCACGATCCTGACCAATGTCGAACTGTTCAGAAGTTTTCATCCGGAGCTCGAAGGAAACGAAGAACTCGCCCGGATCGAAACCGCCTCAAAACGCCTCAGCCGCATCTACGACGACCTGGCCTATCTGCAACTCAATCACCGCCGTCACCGCCGCATCGAAGCGGTCGACCTGAGCGGATACATCGAAGAACGGGTACACTATTTCCGTACCCTCGCGGCGTCGCGGCGGATCGGGTTGCACTGCGAAATCGCCGAATCGGTCCGGCTGGAGGTCGACCGTGAAGACATCGCCCGGATTTTCGACAACTTTCTGGGCAACGCCCTCAAATACACGCCGGCCGGCGGAACGGTGAACGTCACCCTCACCGACGGATGCCTCTGCGTCGAGGACGACGGCCCCGGCATGGACGGCGCGACCCGCAATCGGGTCTGGAAGCGTTTCGTCCGCGCCGACGCCAGCGAAGGCGGTTTCGGACTGGGGCTCTCGATCGTCGCGGAAATCGCGGAATACTACGGATTCGAGCTCCTTTTCGAAAGCGAAAAGGGAAACGGAACGAAAGCGGGGATACGATGGAAAAACTGATCTGGACGATGTTGACAGGCACGCTGCTGCTGTACGGCGGAGACGATATCCTGCAGCACCGCTGCGCCGCCTGCCATACCGACGCCCCTTCTCCGCCGTTTGATATGATCTACAAGCGCTATCTGCTGATGCACGGTTCAAAAAGCCGTGTCCGCCGGGCGATGACGGACTTTCTCACCGCCCCTTCGCAACGCAGGAGCGCGATGCCCGAAGGGATGAAAAACCGTTTTCACCCCGAAAGGCATCCGGCGTTCGACGCGGAAACGGCACGGAAGGCGGTCGACCGGATCATCGAAAACGAGGACGTGATCAAAAGGATCCGTATCCCCGAACGACAGGAGGACAGGAACCGATGACCAGACTGACCATCGTCTTCGACAACTATGCCTTTCTCGAAGGGTTTCCGACACTGTGGGGATTCGCCTGCTTCGTCGAGACCCCCGAAACCGCGTTCCTGTTCGATACCGGAAGCAACGGAAGGGTGCTGTTACGGAACCTGGACCGGCTCGGGATCGATCCGAAAAAGGCCGAGGCGCTGATCATCTCGCATCCGCACTGGGACCATATCGGCGGCATGGACAGTATCCTGGAAGTGCATCCGGATCTGAAGCTTTTCGTTCCGGAATCTCTGTCCCCACGTCTGATCCGGGACCTGCGCACCCTTTCGGCGGGTGTGACGGTCATCGGTGAAACACCGACGGAACTGATGCCGGGGATTTTCTCCACCGGTGTCATGGGAGAGATCGGAGAACAGGCGGCAGTGATCGAAACAGAGAAAGGGTCGGCCGTCCTGACGGGCTGTGCCCATCCGGGCATCGCAGATATCGCGGCACGGGCAGTCGGAATATCCGGCAGTCCGGTCGAACTGCTCGCAGGCGGTTTCCACCTGATGAACGCGGACGCCGGCGAAATTTCCGCCGTCATCGACGCCCTGGAGAAGTTGAAAATCCGGAACGTCTGCCCCACCCACTGTACCGGAGATCCGGCGATCAATCAATTCGCCCGGCATTTCGGCAACCGCTTTATCCGGGGAGGCACCGGAAGAACGATCGAACTGCTGTAAACGCGCAGCGACGCAGAGAGCGTCCGCAACGGCGCGTTTCAGTACAGCAACCCCCGCAGTACCTCGCACTGGTGTTCGATCGATTCTTCTTCCCGCAGCTCGTTGACCCGCTCCGAGAGCGCCTGATTCCCCAGCTGGGACAGAAGCCCTTTCATGGCGTGCAGAATGTCGTCCATCTCCTTTCTGTCGTCCGCGGAGGGAGAAGCGATCAGCTTTTCGAGGCGTTCGAGCGTCGATTCCAGTTCCATCAGCCCTTTCGAAACGATCGGTTCGACTTCGCTCTCTTCGAAGCCGAAAGCCTTCATGTAGGGATACGCCAGTTTTTCCGTTTCAGCGACGATTCTTCTCATCGATTATCCTTTGTATGATTTTATACAGCATTTCCGGCTGCAGCGGTTTTTCCAGCAGTCCGCTGAAACCGGATTCATGCACCTTTTCGAAATTCGACTTGTAGACGTCCGCGGAAAACGCATAGATCGGCGGCAGGTTGTTTCCGAGCGTCTGCAGTTTTTTCAGGACATCGAAACCGCTGAGGCCGGGCATTTTCAGGTCGACGAAAACGATGTCGTAGTCCTTGATCTTGAACATTCCGATCCCTTCGTACCCGCCGCCGGCGAGATCCACGACGACTTCCGGGTACTTTTTGGAAACGAAAAGCTTGAAAATGTCGAGATTGGTTTCGGTATCGTCTATGACCAGGATCGAAAGGTCGATTTCGCCGTTCTCGTCCGTCACCGCCTTCTTGCCCACCAGTTTTTCGTAAGTTTCTATCGGTGCGAAATATTCGAAAATCTCGTCGAAATATTTCAGCGAGCACTGCTGATGGATATTTTCCGCGATAAAATAGGTGTCGCTGTAGAGATTGATCGACTTGAGATAATAGTTCAATGCGTCGAACTTCGCATACTCTTCCCGACTGGTGGAGATCAGAACGATTTTCGGCGGATCGGATTTGAGACTGAGCAGGTGGTTGATAAACGCGGCTTCATCGTCGAAACTGTGAAGCAACGCCCCCCTGCTCTCGAGAAAGTTCAGCTTCGCCTGCATCATTTCACGATATTCATCGTTGATGAAAAGGCATATCTGCTTGCCTTCCAGGTTGATTTCGGCCGGTTCGAGCTCGTCGAAAAAGAGCGAAAACCGGAACGTACTCCCTTCTCCTTCCGTACTCTCCACACCCAGCTTCCCGTTGAGCCTTTCGCTCAGCTGCTTCGTGATGTGAAGCCCGAGGCCCAGCCCCTGTTCTTCGGTTTTGAAGCGGCTGTAAGGGTTGAAAATCTCCTCCACCTGCTCCGGCGTCATTCCGATGCCGCTGTCTTCGACCGAAAAAACGACTTCGATTCCCTCTTCCGTCTGCCGGTGCCGCATTCCGAAACGGATATGCCCGCGCTGCGTATATTTGAAAGCGTTGCTGAGCAGGTTGATCAGAATCTCCATGATATGGGCCTGATCGCCGTACACCTTGAACGGCAGGAAATCCACGTCCATGTGAAAGGCGATGTTCTCCTTTTTCTTCATGTTCATGGAGATATTGTCCACGCACTTGAGCACCATCGAATCCAGCCAGAAAAACTCTTTCTGGATTTCCAGCTGTCCGGAATTGATCTTGGTGACGTTCAGGATGTCCTTGACCAGCGACTGAAGTGCCATCGTCGCATGGTTGGCCTTCTGAAGATAGTATTTCTCCTCGCCCTGCAGCACGTTGCTGCCGTCGATGATGGAAAGGTAACCGTAGATCGCGTTGAGGGACGTTCTCATCTCATGCGATATATTGGCGATCATCATCTCCTGGGTGTTCAGAACTTCGTTGAGCTTGTTACTGACGTGGATCAGAATGTTCTGCGCCGTTTTGGCCCGTTCCTCCACCTTTCTGGAATACGCGCAGCGCTGGATGAAAAGAATATCGAAGACCTTGTTGAGATAGGCGTTGATGCTCCGGCGTTCTTCCTCTGTCCCCGCTTCTCCGTAGAGATAGACGTAGGAATTGATCAGAAGATTGAGTACGTTGTGCGTAAACTCGAAATTCTTGCGCACGAAAATCATGTAGTGCAGGTCGTAGATGAATTTGTAATCGTCGTGCAGCAACAGGCGCTGGACATCCTCGGCGATCCGGAAAGCCCTTCGCGTCGAAAGGGCGAATTTCTCCTGCATCAGGCCCGCAAGGTATGCTTTCTGCCGTGCGTTCAGTCGCATGAGGCACCTTCTTTCTCCGATATAACGGCAATCGACATCGTCTGATTGTGAAGCAGCGGTGCCGAATTTCGGTGGATGGAACCGATTTCCCCGAAGGAATGGAAACCGATAAACGGCATTCTGAGATGCCGCCTGATATCGATCAGGTAAAGGTGTTCCATCATCCCCAGGTTTTGCTTGATCCCGATGCAGTTGAACAGGATGGCGACGCTGTTCGGTGCGGCCATCTCGTAAAACTGCCGGATTCTCTCTTCCTGTTCTTCGAGGCTCAAGGCGATTCCGACTTTCAGTCTGTCTTTGACAAAAACGTTCCGGTAGAGCTCTATGCTCTGTTTTTCACGGTCGATGCACTTGATCGAACACAGCGGCAGGGAGCCGCCAAAATCGTAATTTTGCCGTTTGGCGATAAAGAACGGATGGTTGAACGCTTCGATGGTTCCGTCGAGAAGTTCTCCGATCATCTCCTCGAGCACACCGAGCGCCGGCCGGTTGTCCAGCATATAGAGCGTGGAACCCCGTGCATCGGTCACTTCCAGCTCGAAACCGACGGGCCGGAAATGGTAAAGGCTGAAACCGTCGAGCGTGTAACACGACTGGTCGATCAGCCAGAAAAGCATATGATGATCATAGAAGTTTCCGTTGCAGAAGATTTCCGGTTTCGAGCGCTCCGGATCCGCCGAACTTGCGACAGCACCGAAAATCGCAGTCGTTCCCGTCTGCCGCGGCAATGTCTGCAGAACCGCCTCGACATTGGGAGAATAGGCACTGCTGAGAATGACCGTCCCGTATTTTTTTCCCTCTCCGGCATCGAACGCCGCGGGCTCGTCCAGATCGAAAATCTCGAAACGGCATGCGGAGGGATTCATCCCGAGGCACATATAGACGCAGAGATGATCGCCGTTCACGTCCAGATGGGGCGCGACATCGTAAATGTTGCTTTCCGTACTGCATCCGATGACATCCACATCCGGAAAACGTTCCTTCAGTTCGGCATAGTGTCTGAAATACGAGGCTTTTACACCGCTTTGGTAAAAACCGATGATGAGTGTCGGGACGAAATCGATTTTGTCGAATTCTTCGCAGGTCACAATCATCTGCTTCATTTCTGTCTCTCTTTTCCGCATGCCCTCAGGCATGCCACCTTGCTCGCCATTCCGCTTCTGCCGCCGACGAAACCTCCGCCTTTGCAAAAAGTCCGGGCACGGCACAGCGGGAAAGAGGTCGAATATCGCCGTCGCTCAAAAAAGTCGTCAAAAAACGGAACCTTCAAAAAACAGAGTGTATTTTTATCCGGACATCGATATTTTTCGATGCACCGCTTTTTTTAGAATGCAACATTTTACAAATCGTGCAAAAGGACACTTCACCTTCTCCGGAAATTATGCCTGTTACCTTCCGGCGGGTCCGTCAAATCTGTAAAATGCCGACAAATACTCTTTTCAGCGACTCAGGCCAAAATTCACCCTCCAGCCACTCTTTTTTTCACTTAATTACGCTCCCAGGTTCAAAAGCGCCCTGAAATTCTTTTTGTAATCCACCGGCATGATGGGCTTACGTAAAAACTGGTCGAAGAGTGCATGATGTTCCTCGTATTCGCTCGGATAGAGCGTCAGGGCCGCAATCTTCGTCTTTTTGCTCTTCGCCATCGCCGCACGGGCGATTTCCAGTCCGGATCCGTCCGGAAGGTTCATGTCGATCACCATCGCGTCATAAATATCGTTTTCATCGATTTTCCGCAGCGCATCCGTAACGTTCTGCGCCACATCAACGGTAATAACGACGTCTCCGTCTTTCATCAGAGACTTGATTACCTTTTCTTCAAATTCAAGATTGTATTCAAAATCATCCACGATGAGAACTCTTCTTTTCACCTGTAGCTCCTTTTGGTAAAGAAGTTAGACAAGCGATCCGGATTTTTTGACGAATCACTTAAATATTCTAACATCAATTCCTGAAATTTCTCAAAATTATCTTGAAAGCCGCCACACATTTCCCTTTCCGTTTCCGACAGGGAAAGCGAACGGCACCGCCGGACGACGCCCGTGCTTTCAAACCGGTTCAACGCCCGCATAACTTCTCCAGTTTCGCCTTGAATTCCGCACCGCTGGCTCCCTGTTCGAACAAAACGGTGCCGTCGGCCTTTTCCGTTTCCGTTCCGGCTTCGACCAGCATCATCCTGCGCGCTCCGTTCCTCTCGATGCGGCGCAGGAGAGAGATCCCGAAAGGCATCCCGGGATCTTCACCGAAAATGACGCACCGATACCGTTTTTGTTTCAGATGGTTCTCGAACTGCACCGCGTCACCGGCCCGGTCGACACTGTAGCCGAGGTTTTCGATCATGTTCTGATAGATTTCCGCCACCAGGCGCACCGGATGATAGAAGAGAACGTCCTCCTCCGCCTCCGGCAAATCGGCACATTCGACGCTCTCCGCGCTCTTTTCCGCCGTTTCGGGAACGGAAGGTTCCGTTCCGGCCGGGGCGGAAGCGGCCGGCTCCGCCGCGTCACCGTCATCGACGACCCCGACTCTTTTGTCGGGGAAAAGCTCCTGAAGCAACCGGTTGATCTGATCCAGGTCGATCGGCTTGGAAGCATAGTCGTCCATTCCCGCTTCAAGATACTTTTCCCGGTCCCCCTGCAGTGCGTTCGCCGTCAGCGCGACGATGGGAATATGCTCCAGCTCGTTGAGTTTCTCGTACTCGATAATCGCTTTCGTCGCTTCGATGCCGCCCATGACCGGCATCTGGATGTCCATGAAAATCACGTCGTAGTCGTTGTGTTCGCGCAGGTGGAACGCTTCCTGCCCGTTGTTCGCGACCGTGACATCGATCCCGAATCCTTTGAGGACCTTGGTAATCAGTTTCTGGTTGATAAGGTTGTCTTCCGCCACCAGCGCTTTCAGGCCCGTGAACATGCAGTGCCTGGACACCGGTTCCGCGGCTTTTTTCTCTTCCGCCTTTTCGCTCGTACACAGTTCCAGGACCGTCAGGATCTTGGTAAAATTGATCGGTTTGTAAACGATCTTCTTCACTTTGTCCGTCGGCACCTTGAAATCGCGCTGCATGTCTCCGGTCGTCAGAAGGATCAGCTGCGTCGGCAGGGAGAAGTAGCGTTCGAGTTCCCCTTTCTTGCGCGTGTATTCCTGGGAGAAGAAAAGCACGTCCGGCATCTGTTCTTTCGGAAGCGTAAAAATCTCCTCGCCGTAATACAGTTTGAAATTGACACCGAGGTATTCGAAATAGGCGATCAGGTTGCTGTCGATCTGACGGTAGATGTCTTCCGACGGCAGCACCAGAGCGACCCGGAGACCTCTGTACTTCTGCGCATGCGACTCGTGAGGCTCTCCGGTTTTTTTGAACGTCAGCGTAAAGAAGAAGGACGAACCTTCTCCCACTTCGCTCTCGACATCGAGTTTGCCGCCCATGAAGGCGACCAGGCGGCTCGAAATCGACAGCCCGAGCCCCGTTCCGCCGTATTTGCGGCTGGTCGAACTGTCCGCCTGAGAAAAGGCCTCGAAAATCTTCTCCTTCTGCTCTTCGCTGATACCGATGCCGGTATCCTGGATCAGGAACTGGAGCGAGACCTCGTCCGCTTTTTCCGAAACCTTCGAAATGGAGACGTTGATCGATCCGTGCACGTCGGTAAACTTCGTGGCGTTGCTGATCAGGTTGATGATGACCTGCGACACCTTCGTCGGGTCTCCGACGAGCGTCTGCGGAATGGACGGATCGATATAGATGCCCAGCTCGATGTCCTTGGAGAACGCTTTCGCCGCATAGGATTCGACCGCCGTTTCGAAAACCTCGAACGTCCTGAACGGCACCGACTCGATCTCCATTTTCCCCGCACCGATCTTGGAATAGTCCAGAATATCGTTGATGATACCGATCAGGTGATTGGAACTGGTATGAATGATATCGACGAATTCCTTCTGCTCGACGTTCAGCGGCGTGTCCTTGAGCAGCTCCGTAAAGCCGATGATGCCGTTGAGAGGGGTACGGATCTCGTGCGACATGTTGGCCAGGAAGGTTTCCTTGTTGGCTTCGTTGGCCTCGTTGATCGTCTGCGCCAGAAATTCGTAGATTTTCGCGTTGTCGCGCGAGGCGATGATCTCCTTGAGTTCCTTGCTTTTTTGCGGATTGAGCCCGATCTCGATGCTTTTGAGCGTATTTTCGAGCAGTTTCTTGTCCTTGCGCATCGTAAAGAACAGGAAAAGCAGGAAAAGAAAAATACTCGCGAAGAAGATGCTGATGTACAGGTACTGCATCATCGCATCCTGCTTGCGGGCGATATCCGCCGAAACCGACCGGTCGATCTGCTTGCGGATATAGGTCCCGACCGCCTGCACCAGCGCGATCTTTCTGTCGAACACTTCCGCGAGCCGCTCTACGGGAACGGTGTATCTGCCCTCGCCCGACTCGGCGAACACCGATACCCTTTCATCCAGTCCCAGACGTTCGAACTGACGGACGGAAAGCGGGGTCTGCACCTTGGAAACGTCGTATTTCAGGAACGTATTCTTCGCCCGGAGACGGTCCCAGGCCACCAGGTCGTTCACGTCCATTTTCCGGCTTCCTCTGACGATAAAAGTCAGGTAGGACTTTTCGAGCGCCAGATGGTAGCGCAGCGTGGTGAACGCGATGAAATCCTGAAAAAGCCGGGCGTCTTCGCCCTTGAGGCGCTTTCTGGCCAGGCGCCGAAGCTGTTTCACGATCTGCTCGAAGACATTGTGATCGTACTCGTCGAAAAAGACGGCGTTGTAGCTTTTGCTCAGCGTATCGACCTTCGAGCGCACGAAACCGAGGTTTTTCCGGATCTCTTCCAGTTCGTTTCGGTAACGGTGCGAATCGACACGTTCTGCGATCCGGTTTTCGAGTCGGTCCAGGGCCTGTGACAGCGCCTGACGCGCCGCGTCCAGCTCTTCGCCGTTTTCCGCCCCTTCGCTCCCCATGTAGACGGCACTGGCGTACACTTCCGCCGCCAGCTTTTCCACCACACCGTCCAGATCGCCGAGAAGCTTCGCCTCTTTCGCGTTGTTCCGGGCGACCCCGTACTCTCTGTAAAGCGTATAGGTATAGTAGGAAGAAGCCGCCAGTGCCGAAATCACGATCGCGAACAGGAGGAAAAAGACCGATTTGTTGCTTATCATTTTCATTGTCGCACCTGCCTACAGATTCTGGCTGTGATAACGCGCCAGCACATCGATTTTCTCTTCGAGATAGACCACGGAGTCAAACAGCAGGTTCGGCACCAGAAAGCTCTCCGCCTGCGAGATCACTTCCTTGTCCCTCTGCCATACCCTGTCGAATTCCCGGCGTACGCTGCGGATTTTCTCCGGGTAGGCGTACCGGTTCAGTTTCGCCAGATAGGCCGTGAGTTCCCTGACAGACTCCTGCAGTTTCTCGTGATTGTTCCGGGTATTGTAGCCGTTATACAGCGCCATGTAATACTTGATGATCCGCTCCAGAAGGAACGAGATGTTTTTGGATACGACCAGCATTTTTTCTTCTTTCGAAAACGTGTAGGCGTATGTTTTGCCGATCGACTCCGCCCCTTCCTGAAGGGTGTCGCTGTAATCGAGCATCTCCACCAGAAGCTCATGGCTCGGTTTGCGGGTGAGAATATCCAGAATCTGTTCTTTGCTGTACGCCAGAAAGTCCAGGATGTTGTTGGTGTCCTCGTCGTTGGTCACCGCCGAGATGACTTTCAGATTCTCCCCCAGTTTCGCCAGCGTCCCGTACAGGCTTTTCTTGACCGCCTCGTTCTGTGGATACCGGTAGAGGAAGAGATACTCTTTTGCGATCTTCTGACTCAGATAACGGATATTTTCCGACGCTTCGATGACCTTGACGTCTCCCCGGGTCATTTTCGCTTTTTTCTGTTTATGCGGCGGCGTATGTTTCGTACCGGCGGCCAGCAGTTCGCCGCCGCCCGTGTACATCATCATGCCGTACATGAAAAAACAGATACAAAAGAGCTTTTTCATTGCGATTCCTTTGTTACTTGTACAGCTCCACATACATGGCGGTGATTTTGTTCATTTTTCTGGTGATATCGTCCGTCGTATTGAAAACGATCAACGGGAGTCCGCCTTTTTCGATATTGAGATAGAATTTGTAAACGATTTTCCACAGCCGGTCGATGTCGTTGAGTTTGCGGTTGATCTCCGGAGTGTTGGAAGGATTCTTCATCAGCGCCTTGTGCGCGTCGGAGAATTCCGCCACGGCCGTCTTCATCTGTTCGATCGTGTTCGTATCCTTGATTCCCGCCTGATAGGCGATATAGTATTTGGCGATCCGCTGCGCGAGCATCCGCTGCCTGCCCGCTTTTTCGACAACGGCGGATTCACGGACCTTCACTTTTTCCTTGAGCGAATCGACGACATACTGGCTTCCTTCGAGCATCGATTCGCTCAGGTCGATGATCAGCTGGGCGTTGTCGAGGTTGAACGGCTCTTCCGAAGTCGCCTTGAAATCCTCGATACTGAGCTCGACGAAGGAAAGCAGGTTCCTGATTTCGGGATCGTTGATGGAGTCCACCAGCACCTTGTGGGCCGACAACAGTTCGTCGAACGAACTCTTCAACTGTCTTGTGGCCTTGGAAACGGCCACTTTCTTCCCGATGTAGAGATAGTCCTTGGCGATCCGCTGCGAAAGCATCCGCTGTTTGCCCGCCACATCGATCAGTTTCACGATATCCGCGATGACGGCCTTT
>Ga0256843_1001690_pt1 | contig 17001 bp, 18 predicted proteins | sample AlvinellametaG_FD_191572 | JGI IMG/M metagenome (GOLD analysis project Ga0256843, IMG submission 191572) | Pompeii worm associated microbial communities from hydrothermal vent at the East Pacific Rise, Pacific Ocean - Alvinella | ecosystem: Host-associated > Annelida > Integument > Unclassified ... | reverse complement strand
GGTCAAGGGGTTAATATTAACTCTCTTGACTCTCATTTTTTCTATCTAAATAGTGTTTATTCTTATACAAATATTGTATAATATCTGCAATATGAAATCTATACTTAAAATTACCAAAGCCTTGATGTGGTCTTTTTTGGTATGCAGGGCAATCATTTTTTGCTATTCTTTTTCTAAATTCTCTTTCGCTTAACCCTAAAACATTTGCTGTTTCAATAAAAGATAAAACAGCCTTATCATATTTTTTAAATATAGCAGTAAATTCAATTTGGAAAAAATCTTCTGGAGTCATTAATAACCTTTATAGTGCAAACTTTACTTTGTTGAATATTTTAGCTAATATCAGCTTAAAATAGTGAAAAATAGGGATATTATGGGAGATATAGAGCAATTAAAAGAAGATTTAACTTTATATCGCAATGCTTTAAGGGATATTATTGCAGGTAAAATAACCTATTTTTCAAAGGGCGATACAAGATATTCTCTTATAAACATTAAAGATTTAAGAGCTTTGATACAAGATACAGCTACACAAATTGCTATTATAGATAAAAGGGCTATTGATGGGTGTTCTATCGAGTGTAATTAATTATTTTCTACCGAAAACTACTGCCGAGATAGATAATACTATTCGAGATGAAGCAGTAGCCAATAATGTAAAAAAGTATTTAGCCGAAGATGATATAGTAGCAAGTATTCCGTTAGCTTTTTACTTTAATGTAAGTGGCAAAAGCCTAAATATCAAAACTGCAACACAAGATAAAGAATATAACGAGAAAATAAACCTCTTAATGAAAGATTTTTTTAAAAGAGAGAATTTTGAGGTTACGCAAAGAGTAAATTTTGATGAGTGGTGCAGGATTTGGGCGTATCATTATCAAGCATTTGGTGGTATTTTAGTAAGACATCACTTTAATAGTGATTTTAAGTATGGATATAAGCCTGAATGTCTAGATGTTAATAGAATAGCAAATGACTATAATGATAATGGTTTTGTAAATGGTTTTAAATATGACAAATGGAACGCAATTAAGGCTATTAGAATATATAAAGATAATACTTTTAATGAGTCTATAACAGTTCCATACAGCGAATTAACATTATTGCAAACACCTTTAGAAGATATACACAGATATACACCGTTAAGTAAAATAACATCAAGTTTGGTTACTGCACGAAAACTTAAAGAATATAACGACGCAATCATAGAAACTCAAAAACAAGCTGCTAAGCGTGGTGTAGTAATAAAAAGTCAATTCTATGCAGATGAAGTAAAAAGATTGCAAGACAGATATAAGATATTATTTAAGAAAAATGACCCTGAAAGCAAATATGAAGCAGAGAAGATTAAAAAACAATTAGACAATTTGTTAGTATTGCAAGAGCTTAATAGTGATATAAACATCATACCACAAGGCGATGATGTAGTATCTACAAATATGCTAAACAATATCAATTACACAGAAATTGGGGGCGAAAGTAAGAAAGTTATATCAAGTGCAAACGGATTAAGCCCTATTGATGTTTTCAATGAAAATCCGAGTAGTTACAGTAATAGTCAAATGGGCGGTAAAAAATCTAATAATACTTATTCAATAACTGCACAGAAGCTTTTTGAAGATTTCATTAGATTGATACTTGAAAATATGATTAGAGGAATGAGAAATAAAGGGTTAATAGACGCTCCAGATTTAGAGCAAAATATATCCAAATATGCCAATTTTGTATATTTTAGAACAGAGATTGGTCATATAGACCCGACGAAAGACGCAAAAGCAACTACTGAATATTTGAACCAAGATATTAAAACTCTTGAAGAGGTGCTACACGAAAGAGGTGTGGATATGAAAGCACACTTTAAATCTTTAATTAGAAGTGAAGCAGAAAAAGTAAAAGCTTTAAAAGAGATTAAAAAGATGTATGAAGAAGAGGGGTTAGAGTTTAATCAAAAACAAGCCGAAAATGTGCTAACAGATGAAGTAATGGCACAGTTTGAAAGAGAGGAAAACGAATGAATAGCATTAGCTTAAAAGGAAGAATTGCAACTTGGAGTAATTTCTCTGCTAAGACAGTTGAAGAGTTTTTAGGTAAGGCAAATGGGGATATTGAGATACAAGCATTTAGCTATGGTGGTGATATATTCGAGGGGTTTCATATTTATAATCTACTAAAAGCCTACAACAAAGGTAAGGTAACGGTTATCAATATGGGTGTTTTAGCATCAGCTGGTAGCTTTATAGCAATGGCGGCAGATACATACAAGGCATTCCCCACATCTGCACATATGATACATAAATCTTGGACTTTTGCAATAGGGAATAGTGATGAGCTTTCAAAAACAATAAAATTGCTTGACGGTATAGATAATGTTTTGGCAAGTGAAAACGCAAGAAAAAACAATAAAAGCATTAAAGACAATATGGAATTGCTAAAACAAGATACTTGGTATATTGGCGAAGAGCAATTAAAAGCAAGTGGTTTAGTGGATGAGATTGTAACTTCAACCGATATTGCCCCAATTGAAACAATTGATAACACAACAGCAGACAATAGATATAGTGCTGAAATGAAAGAATTTGAAGCAGAATACGCACAACACCACCCTGAAATCAAAATAGATGATATAGCAAACGAATTAAAAGAATGTTTGGGAAGTTGTAACAATGAGATTACGCCACCTACTCAACAAGTAGTGAACTCTGCAAGAGGGAATGGCGAAACTTCAAACAAAAAGGATAAAGCAATGGCAGATGAGAAAAAGCCAACAGCCCATATTGCAGCCCTTAAAGCAGAGAATAGTGAGCTTAAAGCGAAAATTGAAGCTTTGCAAGGCGACAACGAAAAGCTACAAGCTGATTTAGAGAGTAGATATAGTGCTGATGCGGTAAAAGAGATGATTGCTCTTGGTGCTAAATACAATGCAGATAGCGACACATTAACTAAAATGATTGAAGCAGGAAGCATTGAAAAAGCTCAAATTATCGCTTTAGAAGCTGATAGAGAAAGACTTATGGCAGAAAAAACACAAGGTGCTACCACAGCTCCTACACAAGAGAATGTAGAGGGTAAAATGGAAGCTAATAAAGAGCCTCTTTTTACAGATGAAGAGCTAACAGAAATGAGAGGGTAGCAATATGAATGGTGCAAAATTAAGAGCTTGTTTGACACCTTGCCAAAAGTGCGATGACACTCTAAGAGTAGTTGCACAAGATGCAATTAGTGCAGGCAACCCAGTGGAATATGTAAGTGCTGCAAATGGCGTTGTAACTGTTAAAAAAATAACAGACGCAACAAAAGTTTATGGTGTATCTTTGTTTGATGCAGAAGCAGGACAAACAGTAGATATTGTTACTAATAATAGTGTAAAGGTAGATGCTATTGTTCTGCCAGACGGTATTGCGAGAAAAGACTTAAAAGTAGATACCGCAAACAATAGTAATTTAATCCTTGATTGGGAGGTGTTATAATGGGTGTTGTATTGGTAGAAAAAAGAGTAAAAGATGAAGTAGAAAGATTTATTAAGCTTGACAGTAAAAAACCAGCAATGAAGCTATACAGATTATTTGCTTCTGACTTTAGAAAAGGCTCTAAGAAATCTACATCTACTATAAGAGTAGAGATTGACAATATTGATGAAACAAGAGCAGCTCCGACGGGGAAACAATTTGCAAATGCTAATGTAATTTGTAGCAAAGACGGGAAAAAAGAGCTTTTCATTCCGTCGGTTCAATTCAACCTTAAAGAAGATTTGGTCTTTGAAGATGGTTTTGAGTGTTCCGAAGAAAAAGAGAAATTAGACAACATTCAGAGAGAAACTGCTAAAAAAATTGGCTTACTATATACAGGTGTAGAAAATAGAGTTGTTGCAATTGGGTTTGGGATTATTAAAACAGGCAAACTACAAGCACACGGTGCAACTTTTGATTTTGGTAACAGTTTTATTCAAGCAGCAACAGCAAGTGAAAAATATAGTGAAGCAGAATTTGATGTAATGGCATTTATTGATAGCAAATTAGCAGATGTTGATGCAGATAAAATCTTAATTCCTTACAGCGATATTAACGACTTTAAAGGAAGCATTAAAGATTGTGGTGGCAATAGTTGTGATGGTAGAGATTTTATTAAAGCAGAAGCAAGTGAAAAAGGTAATTTGGCAAGGGACGGATATATCCTTGTAGGCTACCACGAGGGAACAATGACACCTATTTATGCAGTTAGCGCTAAAATTACCGAGAATGTAAGAAATGAAACAACTGGTGAGTCTGAAACACAAGCAATCACTCTTTTAGAACCTGGGCAAATGCTATTTATTAAAAGCAACATAATTAGACACTCTTTTGGGGCGTTGCAAAAAGTTAAAGATGGAGTATCTTTGCCAGGGAGAACAGATTTTAGATTTTTCAAGAAGATAGATGATGAAAAAGGCTTTGTTTATGCAAGACTTCAAACAGCACCAACACCGTATCTTGTGGATACAGAGGGGCTAATCCTTGTAAATGGTCTTAAGTAAAGGATAGATATGTATGAAGTATTAATCGGTAAAATTGGCGATTATAAGCAGGGCGAAAAAATCCCTGCTGATGTAATTGGCAAAGATAATGTAGATACATATATCCAAAAAGGATATATTAAAGAAGTAGAGTCAGTAAATACTATCAAAAAAACCAAAGATGCTTTAGATGAGTATTTAGAAGAAAAGGAACTAAGCAAAGATGAAGCTTTAGAAAATATTGAAAAAGCGGGTATTAAGGTTGAATATACACAAGCTGGAAATTTAACTAAAAAAACCAAAGATGCTTTAGATGAACTATTTAAGGCAGAGGATGAATAATGGCTTTTACAAACCTTTTAGACTTAACTGAAACCATAGAAAAACACGAAGTTACTCGTGAAGATGGTGCAGGGGAAGCGATAGAGGTTGTATTTAACAGAAGAGGCGAAAATTCAACAGTCCAAACAAGGGCTTTTGTGGGTTCGCTTAAAAGACAAAACCAAAAAACACACGAAATGGAAGATATAAGAGTGTTTTATTCGGTAGAATTACCAAAAAAACCTAATTATGGGGATTTGGTTAAATATTCTGGAGAAACATTTAAAATAGTATCTTCTGTTAATAATGAGGGTTTTTCTACTCTCTATGACATAGAAACAGAGGCAAATGTGATATATGGGGGTAATAAGTTTGGTTACTAATAAAGTTATTTCAAATAAAATTTACACTCAATTATCGCTGAGTAATGATTTGATAGATAAAGTTAAAAGCTTTACAAACAAGCCTCTTATGATTATAGAGGGTATGAATATGAGTGAATTTCGCCAATACAATAATAAAGACTTATTGGAATATGGAGTTATCCTGACAATTGACCCAATAGGGCGTGAAGATGACAGCGAAACATATACTCACAAATTAGTTATAAAAGTGGATTTGGTCTTGTTTGATGAAATATTGCAAGACTCTACTACATTAATTGAGGATGTAGGACACAAAGTTTATACAGGCTTTTTTGATGTAGAGGATATTGTTTTGCAAATAATTAAAGATTTAAACGAAATTGATTTTGAAGAGGCTGATGTGAGAGGTATAGACTATGAAATGCCACCAATAGAAGATGTTTCAAATAATACAGTTTATACATCTTATATCTCATTAAACCTTAATATAGAAAGGTGCTGGAATGGCTAAAGTTAAATTATTAGCACCTATGGTTATTAAAGGCAAAAAGCACAATATAGGCGATATTGTTACAATTAGAGATAAAGTCTTAAAAGCTTATCTTGCAAGTAAAACAGCCATAGAAGTTAAAGAAGATACAAAAGAAGAGAAAAAAGGCAAATAGTGGAATATGTTGCGGGTAGCGGAATAAAAGCCATACATTTACTTTTTGAATATTCACACGGTCTTGGTATGCAGGCACTTAGCAAAGGTGCAAGTGATATACGCAAGGCAATGATTAGTGATGCAAAAAGAGCTGGAACTACTACTTGGCATCAGCGCCTCAAAAAGGGCAAAAGGGTCATAGTTCAAGGCAAAAATATAAAAAAACAAATTTTTAGCCGATACGACAAAATAACAGGGCAAAAATTAACTCCTATGTGGGAGTTTATACGCTTTAAACAATACCCTTTATCAAATAAAGTCATTACAGGCTTTATTGATACAAAGTCTTATTCTACTTTAAAATATGAGGGGGGTAAATCACGCCCTTATGGTAGAGTTAAGGGAACTAAAACTAAAGCAATAGCACAAAGAATTGCTTTTGGTGGTAAAGTTGGCTTAACTCAAAAGGCAAGAGGTGTATTTTACCATAGTGGTTTTCCTAAAATTGCTATGAGAGGATATGTAGTAAAAAAAACACACCATTTTATGAACTTTGCTAAATATAGAAATATAGCAGAGGCGAGAGCGCAAAAAGAGTGGATTGTGGCTTCTAAACAACTTTTTAAAGGAGTAGCGTAATGGCTATTAAACCGTATAGTTACCTATTAGGTATTGAGCAAACTTGTGGCACAACGCCAACAGGTGCAGACTTGAAACCGTGGGATATGTGCATTAGCGAAGATGGCATTACTTGTGAGGCTGAATATGGCGACGCAGTTCAATGTTTTGGTGATGTTGATGCAGGTGGTGAGCAAGATGAAGTGGGCTTAAAAATTGGCGGAAGTGTTACAACTAAAGGATATTATGAGCAATTGCCAATTTTCTTAAAGCTTATATTAGGAAATGGAACTGATGCGGATAATGGCGACGGAACATTTACACATACTTACAAAAGCTCAACAGACAATCAGTTATGTGCTTATGCACAAACAATAGTTGGTAAAAATGATGAGCATTTTAGTATTGTAAATGGTCTTAAAGCCGATAAGCTATCTATCAACATAGAAAAGCGTAAAAGTGCCGAATTTAGTGTTTCTTTCTTGGGTGGAAAATATGATGATAATGTTAAAAATACTGCACTTGCGAAACTTGACGAAGCAAACAAAATCGCACTTAGCAAAACACCTATTGTTTATAGAAGTGTTGAGGTTAAGATAGATGATGTTGCAGATTGTAACTTAAATTCTATTAGCGTAGATATTGATAGAGGGCTTAAAGAGTATGACGCTTTATGTAAAGATGAAAAAAGTGATATAGAAGCAACTCAATTAGCAGTTACAGGCAAATTACAGTCTGTTTGGACTTCTGATTTATATGCTAAGTTGTTTGATGGCAATAAGCATAAAGTAGAAATTACAGTTTATGGCAAAAATAACAACAAAATTTATATCAAAATGAGTGAAGTTCAGTTTAAGTGCAAAACTCAACCTAAAAAGGTAAATGAGCGATACGATATTGATATTGAGTTTAATGCAGCTAAAATTACAGGAACTGATAAAGTAGAGGTGGCAGTTACAAATACAGTAGCTTCTTATTAATAAAGGTGGCTTCTTAGAGTGTGCCACCTAATGCGAAAACACTCTAAAATAAAAAACACTCTAAAAGGATAAATAATGACACAAGAATTTAATTACAAAGACTTATTGCAAATTCGGCAATATCAAGATGAAAAAACAGATGAATTAGCAGAAAAGCTTTTAGAATATCCACTTGATGAAGATTTAAAAAATACATCTGGCTCTTTAAAAAGAAAAGAGAAAAAAGCCTTTAAAAAATATGCAAAAGAACACAAAATTGATGATGTTGATGTAGATGATAAAGGTAATACCAAAAACATCAAAAGAGCAGTAACATTAAAAGATGTTGCAATAGATGAAGATGCAAAAGATATTTTTATTGATTTTTTAGCAGAACAAAGAAAAGTAGATGTTGATGATAAAAATGAAAGTGATTTAAAAGTGTGGGTAGAGCTTATTTTATTACGCACAAACAATCCTTTAGTTATTGAGGGAAAGTAATTGCCAAATATATAGAGTGGCTTTATGAGGTTCAACCTATGTATATCAAGGCTTTAAAAGGAAGTGGCGATATAGATGGGTTAGAACCACCATATTTAAGCAATCTATCATCTAAGGTAATTGATTTGTTTATTCATTCTCTGACGCAATGGGAATATAAGCAAGGTGGTATGGATATACCTATTAAAAAAGGGTTAAATTATAATGCAATCTTGACCGTAGCAAAAATATTAGGTATAAAAATAACAAAAAAGGTTTTTAAACTTTTGCAGGTAGCAGAAAATAAAGCCATAGAGATAGAATATAAAGAAAGGGAAAAGCAATGAGTGCAAGTTTAATTTTTAAGCTACAAGCCGAAGATAATTTAACTCCAGCACTCAAAGCTTCTCTTAATCAAATAAACAAACTTAGTGCAAAACTTGGATTAACATCTAAAGAGATTAAACGCCTACAAAGTATCAAAAAAGGTTTTTTAGATGGCTCAATTAAGAGCAATATAAAAAGTCTTGATGCTTTAAAGCAAAAAATGTTAGCCACAACCGACACAGTATTAAGAAAACAATACAAAGCTGATTTAATTGCTGCATACAATAGTGAGTTAAGAAGATTAAACACCTTACGACAGCGAGAGCAAAGAATACTTAAAAATAAAATATCTTTAGCAAATAGAGAGTATTTACAAACACAGCAACAAATTACACAAACCCAAAGATTAGCACAATCAAAAAGTAATTTAATTAATCAAATGGTTAGACATATTAGACAAGTCGAGTCTTTAGTTGTGGCGATGTATGGCTTGACTGTTGCATATAGTAAAACTTTAAGTGTAGGCTTTGAATACAATAAAACAATAGAAGCCGAGTTAATGGGACTAAAACTTTTAGTTGTGCAAAATTTGGCTAATTATGACAGCCAAAAGAAGCTTTTAACACTAAAAGAGAAATACAACATAGCGCAAAAAGTATCATTGCAAATGATGGAGCAAATTAAAAAGATTAACCCAGAAACCCCATATAATTTGGCTGATACTGTAAAAGTTTATAAAGCACTATTCCCACAACTCATAAGATACAAAGCTTCTATGCAGGATATAGCAGAGATTACAAAGAAATTTACTATTATTGCTAAAGCTAATAACTTAGAAGTAGACCAATTTATCAGAACCGTTGATACAGCATTTACAGGGAATATGGCTCAATCTCAGCTTAAAAATGTTTTAGAGAGAATGGGGCTTGATAATGAAGCTGTAAAACAAGCAATAAAAGCAGGAAATTTACTTGATTTAATAAAAGATAAATTTAAAGAAGTAAATATTGAAATGCTTGGACTAAAACAGACTTGGGCTAATGCTTCTAGCGCATTTGAAACAAATTATCAAACTATTTGGGGCGAACTACAAAAGCCTATGTTTGAGCAAATGATAAAAGGCACACAAGAGATAAACAAATATCTAAGCGAGAATAAAGATGAGGTAATAAACTTTATAAAAACTGCAAGTAGTGCATTTATGAGCCTTGCTGCTATTTTAGGTGGAAATTTTTTAGGCAATTTAATCAAGACAACAACTAAAACAGGCGAAGTTATTACTCTTAATAAAGCTTTGATACTAAGTTTTGAGAAGTTATCTACCTACTCTATTTTAGCTGGTAATGCTATGGCTAAAGGTATAACAAAGTTTAGAACTGAATTAGCAATAGCAAGAGTGCATACAAATTCGCTACCACAAGCGATTGCACTAATGAGTGTTAAAAGCGTAAGTAGTATAAACTTAATGACTTTGGCAACAAAAGGGCTTACTTTTGCATTCAACGGCTTAAAAACAGCTATTTTTGCAGTTGGTAGATTTATGATGGCTAACCCTCTTGGTATAGCAATTGCGGCGTGGGAAGCTTATAGCTATTGGGTTGATAGTGCAAAAAGAAAGCAAGAAGAGTTTAACAAAACACTACAAATAAGTCGTGTAGAATTTGCAAAAATGACAACTGCCCTACAACAAAATATGATAACTTCTTTTAATTCTCAAATAGAGAATAGCAAAAACAAACTAAATGAGCTAAAAAGGGTATTAAAAGGTATTCAAAGCAATAGAGAGGGCATAGCTCCAAAAGATATAGATGATGCAGTAGGACATTTTGGGGCTTTTGTTAAATCAAATAAAGAATTAATTCCTATACTTCTAAAGCAAATTGAATTAGAGAAAGATAATATTCTAAAAATAGAAAAAAAGAAAAATGTATTATCTGAAACAATTTCTAAATATAAAGGTGTTGGAGATGCAATATCTAACGAAAAAACAGCACTTATAGACATAAATAGCAAAATAGAAGAGATTAATAGGCAGATAGAAACAAAAAAAGCATTAAATGAGGAAATATCTCCAGAATTATCAAGACAGCTACTATTTTTAGATAATCAAAAGATATATCACGAAAACAATTTATCTTTACTTGAAAATCAAGTTTCACAGTTACAAAATGGAACTAATAGTGCTAACAATTTAACTAACGCATCTTGGAAAACAGCAGATGCAATAAGTGCCGCAAGTGGTCAAGCATATAATCTAGCATTAAATATCCAAAGTGCAGCTAATGCTTTACAATTAGCGCTTGGTGAAAAAATGGTAGCCTTTGGCAAAATGACACAAAGACAACTAACAGGAATGAAGCTAGGAATTGATTATAATTCAGCTCAAAAAGAGATGGAGATACTAGGCAATGCATATGCTAAATTAGACCCTAAAAGTCAAGATTTTGAGAAAAAATCACAAGAGTTGCGCTTAAAAATGCAACAAGCATATGTTAAAGCGGTCAAAGCAGAAACAGAAGCCAAGAAAATAAATGACAAGTGGGCAAAAGAAGATTTAGAGCTAAATAGACAAATTACAAAACAAAAAGAATTACAGCACATAGCTACACTAAAAGATAAAGCTAAATATAGTGCAGAAATAAAACTTATTAAGCAAGATATTGCAAATGCAAGTAGTGATTTATCAAATATGACAAAAGGTAGCTATGAGTATAATCAGCAGTTGCTAAAAATTGAGAGGTTGCGAACTCAACTAAATAATAAGTTAGCAATATCAAGCAATAAAATAGCTAAAAGTGGGGCAAAGGCACATAGTTTAGCAGCAAAAAGAGCAAAAACAGCACAACGACTACACAACACACAAACTAAAGTAAATGCAAGTCTTGAAGAGCAAAAATCTATCTTAAAGAGAATAGATGATTTAAAAGCTAATTGGTGGAATTTTGACAAAGATGGTGTTAAAACAGCAAAAGAGAAATGGGAATTAGCTAAAAAACAAGCAGAAGCTCTTAAAACAAACTCTAATAAATTAACTGTTGAAAAAGCAGTTACAAAAGAGTATAAAGCAAGATTAGCTTATTTACAAGCCGAACACAACAAGTTAAGAGAAATCTACAACATTATGCGTGGTGGTGCAGATAAGATGTTTAGTGGAGATATCGGTGGAGGTATTAGTTCTATTTTTAGTGGTTTAGGTAATAAACTTTTAGAACCACTTAAAAATCAATTTTCTTCTTATTTAACTAAAATATCTAGTTCTATTTTGGGCTCATTTGGTGGTTTAACAGGCTCTTGGATTACGCTTGGTATTCAAGCAATTGGTTCATTATTCTCTAATAAACTATCTCAAACCGAAATACAAGCTGGGAAAGGTCGCAGAGAGTTTGATAACAAATATTTCGAAAACCAAAAAGCCCTTTGGGAAAAATATTCTACATTACCTATTGCTAAAAAACAGTTAGAAAGACTACAAAGTTTAGATACTAAATTTGCTAGTGTTGCTCTTGCACTACAAAACACAAACCTAACAGGAGGATTAGATTTAAGTGGTCGTGATATGACAAGTTCGCAATCTAATACACTTTTTGGGTTATTTAGCGAATCTAAAACTCCTTTAGGAAGTGGTATAGAAATATATCAACAATCTGTAAATCAGATGCTTAAAGATATTCAAGCAGTAGGTTATCAATCTTACAAAGTTCAAAGTAGCTCATTTTTTGGTTTATTTACAGATGAGAGCATAGATACAGAAACATCTACTTTATCTAGTAGCATAAAGAAATGGCTACAAGACATTACAAAACAAACATTTGATAGTGTAGCTGATAGTTTAGATGTTTTAGGGTTTGATAACACTAAATTTAACGAAGCTATAAAAAAGCAGGTTGTAGAGTTAGGTAAAATTAACTTTAAAGATATGAAGCCTGAAGAACAAGCTAAGGCTCTTAAGGGGGCAATAGGTGAGATGCTTGGAAAGGCAACAATAGGGGCTTTAAAACAATTTGCAGACCCTAAAAACATAAAAGCTTTATATGATTTTCAAACTGCAAGCGAGAGTATAACAGACACTATAAGTAGATTAGCAGTTGATTTTCAGGGCATTAATGTAAAACTAGCAGATTTTAGACATGGACTAGAGAACTTCCAACTAACAGAATATCTTGCAAAAGCTAGTGGAGGTTTAGAAAACTTTAATAATCTTATAAATTCTTTTGAAAACAATTACTATGATGATAATGAGCGTTTAGCAATGCAACTAAAGAGTGTTTATAGGGGGTTTAAAGACCTAAATATTACTATACCCCACTCTAAAGATGAAATGCGACACTTAATCGAAACATTCAAAGTTACAGACGAAGCAACAGCTAAAACATATGCAGAACTTTTAAAGCTAAGCGATGGTTTTGCACAAGTGATAGATAAAGAAAAAGAACTTAGAGATGAGCGATTAAAAGCTATTGAGGATATTAACAAAAAGTGGAAAGATGCTTTTACAGATTTTTGGACTGGAGAAAATAGCCCTTTAGGTTTAGCACAAAGAGCTAAATTTGCTGAAATTATAAATAAAAACGATAATAGTGTAGATAGTGCGTTAATGGCTTTAAATGCTAAAAGAGAGTCTAGTGTTACAATAGAAGGATATAGAGATGCAGGATTTGAATACCTAAAAAATATTAAAAAAGAAAGAGATGAGAATTTAGAGGTTCAAAAAAAGTTATTAGATAAAACAGAAAAATTATTAGATGAAATACAAAAACAGAATAACTTTATAGAAAAATCTAACAATGAGGCAGTTAAAAGTAATGGAAAACTAGAAGAGATAGAGACAACACTAAAAGAAACAAAAAGAATACAAGAAAAGTCTCTATTTGCAGTGAAAATAGGAGCATAAAATGACAATTTACGAGAGCATACCTTATAGTTTTACAACAAATGTGAGTGATGCAGAATATACAACTTACAACCCCCAAACAAGTGAAGATGGGGTATATAAAGGAGATGGTAGTAAATTAACACATGATACAAGAAAGCTATATTATTGTAGTAGAGATTATTCTGTGCAAGATAAATACAAAGTTAATGAACACGGACATTTATTTCTAAAACCTGATGATATTATTTTTAGAGATAAAAAATGGTACAGAGTAAAGCAATGTATAGATTTGTCCCTGAAAAAAGATGGCAGTTATGGTTTTGGAGGCGCAACAGACACTTTAACCTATAAAAAAGCAGAACATATACAAAGAGTTGAATACAAAGGGATAAGTAAAAATGGGGATAATGCTGCTTCTACCGAGACAAAAAGTGCTCCTATTTTTAGTTATGAAAGAGATGGAGACCCTTACACGGTAGAAGAACATTGGACTAGACGAGAAATTGTAAATGGGGAGTTAATAGAGTTTTTGGTTATTTATATTGTTGTGCCTCCTGCACCAGACAGTGAAAATTCCGAAGATTGGATAGAAAAAAGTAGAACTAAGGTTAAAACAATAGCTAGTTATCCTACCCAAGTCATAGATGTAAATTATGAACAAGGAGATGAATTCTTAATTTGGCATAATACAATAGATAAATGGTATACTAAAGTAATTACAACAGTTGCTCAATTACCATCTTATAATAACACTAATTATTATGAACCTTTACCTATGTGGACAAACATTTGTGTAGAATACGATTGGTTGCCTAGTTATCGTGTAATTAGTGAAGATGGTAAATTGTATAATATAGTAGAGCAAGACGGTAATACTATTTATGAGCTAACTACTACAAAAGCATTTGACGGTATTTTTTTAGGTAATATCTTAGGGTATAAAATAAAGCTTACATATAATAACAAAATAGTAGAAATAGAAAACATAGGTGAAAATGTAAAATTTTACAAATTTGAGCTAGGTATTACAAAAGTAAAAGTTGAAATTATAGGCACTAAAACAGGTATAGGACTAATCTTAGTAGGTAAAGGTAAAGTTGTAGGGAGAACTAAAGAGAACTATACTATGCACCCTAACGATACAAGCATTTGGAAAGAAAACAAAGGGGGCTATATCGAATATATCGAGGGGATGTTTGTTTTTGATTATGAAAGTACGATTTACGAATATAAAGAAAATAGAGCCTATTTGTTAGATGTTATAAAAACTATAAAAAGAAATCTAATAGGCGTAGATTTTAATGAAAATAGTGAAGAAAGGTACAGTAAAGCAATAGGCAGATTAGTAGTAAAAGATATTATAGATAGAGTAGAAAAAGAGAATGATGAAGGGAGTTTTGGTGTTGAAATTCCTTTTATTTTGAGGAGCACGACATGAGTTGTACATGTAATTTAATAGACACGGAATTTCCTACTAATTGTTTTACAATTAACACTACTTTTACGATAAAGTACAGAAACCTACCAGCCACAGTAGGTAGGGGCATAAATGAATTAAAAGACTTTAAAAAGATGTTTATCTCTACGGAAATAAACCTTGTGGGTAGTCAGATTGCTATGTTTTTTTTGTGGTTAAATAGTTTAGAGAATAGAGAGGACCTATATATAGAGTTTCCTATTTATGGGACTGATACACAAAAAATAAAAGTGAAATGGTTAAATAAAGATGTGGTATCCGAGTATAAATATTCTAATTTTGTAAGTATAAAATTAGAATTTGAGGTACTAGAAGATATTAATATAGAAGAGACACTATGTAACTCTTTAAATTGTAATTAAAAGGGTAAAAAAATGGGTATATTAGATTGCATAAATAATGCTTGTAGTAAAACAACGAGAGAAGCAGACCGAAGTAAAAGAGAAGCAGACCGAAGTAAAAGTAGTGCAGATGTTACAGAGTCTTATATTAGACAGGGGGCTGATATATTAACCCTTATACAAACTGCTGGAAATTACAAAGGGGAACATACAGAAGGGCAAAATTATGATAAAGCAGATATTGTTAAGAAAAATAGTATTTTATATTTCTCTTTAGAAGATAATAATACAGACACTCCTCCTAGTGCTAAATGGTTAGCACTATCTTATAGTGTAGTAGACACAATAGAAGAGCTAGAAAGTTTAGATGGATTGGCAGGTGTTGCTATTGTTAAAGATAAGAATCGTGGAGGGACTTTTGTTTTTGATGAAAGTAGAATTAATGAGAATGATGGTGGTGTTGTTTTCAATGGATGGGTTAGGCAAAAAATAAATAGGATTGAAACAAAATGGTTTAGTGGAAATGATTATGAAATGCTTAGCAATGCTATAGATGCTTCTATAAAATTAGATATACCTATGTTTATAAACACAGGTATATATAATATAGGAACACAGGAACTTTTATTTTATGGCTCTAGTATGAATATTGAAGCAGACAAAGGTGCTGAGATAATGGGGTCAGGGAAATATATTGTAACATTTGCAAAAGAAAAAGGTGATACAAACAATACTAACACGAATCCAACATCTTTGACCGTAAAAAATCTTACAATTAGGGCACTAGCTGGAGGAGTAGAGGATGGCGCGGCTTGCAGAATAAGTTGTTCTTACTCTACATTTCATTCACTCTCCGTAATTACATCAGATACATCAAAAAAGCACGGAATATTATTGCAAAGTGATGACAGTGGAACAGGTCCATATTATAATAATATTTACGATACAAAAGTACAAGGACCACAAAACACACTCCAAGAAGGGGTAGGTATTTATTTTTGCCAGAGGGAGTCTAGCTCAATAAAGACGAGACTACCTAATACAAACACTATAGTTGGTGGCAGAGTGGGTGGCTACAAGACAAATATACTAATTAAAGGGAACGGAAATATAGTATTTGGTACAGCCCTAGAAAATAATACTACATTTGGAACAGCTGTTCATTTTGCGTCAAATTTAAGTGTTGATAATGTGTCAAACTCTGTTTTAGGTGTTTATATAGAAAATGCCGAAGTAGGCTTTAAACTAGATGAAAACGTGAAGAATGCTACAATAAGGGACTACTATAGGACTGGATGTATAACAACTATAGATAACAAATCTGCGTATGCTATTCTGATTTCTAGTGCAAATTCTGTAGAACAACACGCTAAAGGGATTATAGTAGGTAATACAGAGAGTACAGAATATAATGTTCTTGATTGGTATGAAGAAGGGGGGTTTTTACCAACGTTGAAGGGTAGTGAGGAAGATGGCGAATACGAACTTAATGTGTATTTTGCAAAATACACAAGAATAGGAAATATTGTATTTGTTTATATGGATATAAGCATTTCAGAGGTTACTCCTGGAGCAGGAGTGGCAATTTTTGGTGGATTGCAGTTTTATAAAAAGACATATGCGCCGATAAATGGTCAAGCAACGCTTACAAGCGCAAATATAGATGATAGTGTTATATATGTAAACGTAGTGCAAACAACATCTTCTATTTCAAAAGATTTTAGATTGCAAGGTGTTAGAAAAAATACAAGCCCACTATCGCTTTCTGTAGACGATATAAAAAATGCAAGGGTAAGTGCTTCATTTACTTACATAACATAAGGCAAAATAATGAAAATAAACAATCAATTTAGCGCACAAATTGCGGCAATTATTTGTTAAAGAGTACAGATTAAAGGATAAACAAATTAATATTTTAGTAAGTTATATAGCAGTACTATTAACTTGTTTCACATTGCTAGGTATTGGTTTAAGTGGTTGTGGTAGTAAAGATAATACATCAATAAAAAACTTAAGTATAACAGAGATAAATCCTATTGCAAATGGATGCAAAGATGTGTTAGATTTATATTATATCACACAAGAAGAGGCTAAAAACAACTATT
>Ga0256843_1001689_pt1 | contig 17013 bp, 19 predicted proteins | sample AlvinellametaG_FD_191572 | JGI IMG/M metagenome (GOLD analysis project Ga0256843, IMG submission 191572) | Pompeii worm associated microbial communities from hydrothermal vent at the East Pacific Rise, Pacific Ocean - Alvinella | ecosystem: Host-associated > Annelida > Integument > Unclassified ... | reverse complement strand
AAGAGTTTTTGTTAAAAGATAAAAGAAAGGCATACGAACTTGCAAAAAGACTTGCAAATGAAAAGGTTTATAATTTAGCGATAAATATCGGAGAAGATTTGTTAAAAAGACTCAAAAAATTGGATGATTTGTATGAGCCTTTGCTTTATAATTTAGCACTTTGGAGTTATGAAGCTGGTGATTATCAAAAATCTTTAAAATTTATCAATAAATACCTAAAACTTTTCCCTTACGGAGATTATAGTGATAATATCAAGGCTTTAAGAGATAAAGTTCTTTTTGAAGTACCTGAACAAAATTTCACTAAAAAACTTCAATATATTGATAAAGTGTTAAATGAATACAAAAATACCGATATTGCGAAAAAAGCTTTGGTCGAAAAAATTAAAATTCTTTATAAATTAAAAAAATACGACGAAATTTTGAAACTTCAAACAGAGATTAAAAATATTCCGAATAAACTATTCCCGCAAAAAGATACTTTTATTAAAAAGGTAGCTTCGGAATATGCAAAAGAGCTTTTAGAAAAAGGAAATTGCCAAAAAGCAATAGAACTTATTAAAAAATATAAACTTAATTTAAAAGAAGATGAAAAAGTTTATAGCTGCGCTATGAAAGTGAAAGATTGTAAATTGGCATCGGCAATATGCAATAAATACTTGGATAATCCGAGTGATGAAGTGTTTGTGAAGTGGATGAAAAGAAAAATCGAGGCTCTTTGGTGTATGAGGGATTATAAAAACGTAGTAACCGCTGTTGATGATTTGTGTCAGATTGAGAGAAATTGTCATAAATATCTGATGTATAAGTTTTTTGCTCTTTGGAATTTAGGAAAATATAAACAAGCACTAAAAACCGCACAAAAACTTGAAAAATACCAAACTATTCAAAATGCCGACGCTTATATAAAAATAGTTAATTGGGCTATGCAAAACAAAGATTATCTCTTAGCCGCTACATACGCTAAAAAAATAATAGATTTACAAAACAGATTCAATGCCTATCCTTATTCGCCTTTTGTAGATTTTGTTTTTGCAAAATATACGAAAAATAAAAATGAAGCTATAAAAGTCCTTAAAAAACTTATACCGAAAGTTAAAGGCGAAGATTTGGCGAGGGCATATTTTATGCTGGTGAACCTAACGGGGGAAAAAGAGTATTTACAAAAATGTCTAAACGTAAAAGATTCCAAACTTTGGAAAGGATTATGTAAGGACGCTTTAAATCTCTTTTAATATGATATCTTCCAATCTTTCAAGAGGCGCTGAGATTTTTTGAGGGAATTGGGTTTTATTAAAAGTTTGTTGTCTTTTTGCGAGTCTTGCGGTATTCGTGATTATTTTTTGTTTTAGTTGTTGTTTGTCATATACGCCGTTAAAATAATCGAGTACTTCTTTTACTCCTATAGCTTTTAAAGTGGGAAGTCTTCTGTCTTTGTATTTCGCTTCAAGATATGCGACTTCGTCAATAAGCCCCAAATCAAACATTTTCTCTGTTCTTTTTTCTATTCTTTTTCTAAGAGTTCCTCTATCGACTGCTATTTCGAATATTTTAATATCCGGTAATACCGGTAGAGGAGGATTTTTTTTGAAATATTCGCTCGGCGGCATATCGGTTGCAAAATATATTTCAAGTCCTTTTTGAATTCTATACGTATCGCTCGGTGAAATCTTAGAAGCGAAAAGCGGGTCTATTTTTTTTAGAAGTTCGTAATCTCCTCTTTTTGCTTTTTTTCTAATTTCTTCAGTGATTTGAGGCATTTTTGATATTCCGTCAATCATAGCTTTTAAATAAAATCCGGTCCCGCCTACTATAATTATATTTTTGTGAGGGATTTTTTTATATATCTCTATAAATTTGGAAACGTCGAATTTTTCATCGGGATATATTTCGTTTATTCCGTAATGTTTGACTTCTTTTAGTTCTTCTTTTGAGGGTTTTGCAGAAGCGATATCCACTTCTTTATAAATACTTAAACTATCGAGTGAAAGTATCTCATATCCCAATTTTTTAGCAAGTTTGATAGCCAAATCGCTTTTGCCGCTTGCCGTAGGACCTATTATTGCAAACATATACGCCTTTTTTGTTACAATTATACAAAATTAATAGAGTATTAAAGGCGACGTATGATTAAAAAATATATGGAACTTGTGAAGTTTTCTCATACGATATTCAGTATTCCTTTTATATTGATAGCTATGGTTGTCGCCGCTAACGGGTGGTTCGGTTGGAAATTATTCGTTTTGGGGATTTTAGCGGCGGTAAGTGCCAGAAATTTCGCTATGGCGGTAAATAGATATTTAGATAGAGATATAGACGCCAAAAACCCGCGCACCGCAGACAGACCTTCGGTTACGGGTGAAGTAAATGAGAGCGAAATGCTTATTTTTATAGCGGCGAACGCTTTGATTTTTATAGGTGTGGCTTATATGATTAACGATTTGGCTTTTAAACTTTCGATTCCTATTTTAGCGGTTCTTGGAGGGTATAGTTATTTTAAAAGATTTAGCGAGTACGCTCATTTGGTACTCGGAGTGGCACTTGGCCTTGCGCCGATTGCAGGGGCTATTGCAGTGACTGGTACGATTCCTTGCTGGAGTGTATTTTTGGCTCTTGGCGTTATGTTTTGGGTGGCCGGGTTTGATATATTGTATTCTCTTCAAGATATGGAATTCGATAAAAAAGAGGGACTTCATTCTATCCCGGCACTAACCGGTGAAAAAGGAGCGCTTTTTATATCCGAGATGTTTCATGTTTTCGCCGTAATTTTTTGGGCGCTGTTTGTTGCATACGCAAATCTCGGATTTTTTGCGTGGCTTGCGGTGGTCGTCGGGGCGGTAATGCTTTATTACGAGCACAAACTCGTAAAAAAAGATTTTAAAAATATCCCTAAAGCCTTTTTTGACGTAAACGGGTTTTTGGGGATTATCTTTTTGGTTTTAATAATACTTGATAGGATTTGAAAATGAGATTCGTACCGGCATATATTACCCTTGAGTTTGACGAATATAACGAAAAATTCAAAGAAGAATACGATAAATTGGGAAATGAGAGCGAAGACCCGATAGGCCAATATATCAAACTTGCAAAAGCAAGAGGCGAAACGAGAGATACCGACCCGGTATTGCTTGAGCTTTTGATTGCATTACATAGAAAAGTGGACGAACTGACGGCTCTTGTTAAAAACGAAAAAAAAGAGCTTTTGCCTTTAAAATACAAAACGGAAACGGAAGGTTTGGGATTTGAATATTTCAAAATAAAAGAGCCTATGCTTGAAAAAGGCAAAAAATATTACGGGCGTTTTGATTTGCCGGTTTTTCCCGAAAGAAAGGTTCCTGTCATTTTCGAAGGGTATGATAACGATATAGGAAAAATTCTTTTTATGCACGAAAAAGACGAAAAAGATTACAATGCCTATATTACGGCAAGAGAAAGAGCGATTATCAGGGAGATGAAGAAAAATGGGTGATATGATTGTTTATATAATGTTCGGGGGTGTTAGCGTTTTTATGTTTTTTTTGTTTTTTTACGTATTGAAAGTCGAAAAAATGATAGAAAGAAAATTTGCGGCTTTCGAGCTTACCGTAGAAGAGCTTAATAAAGAGGTCTATTTGATAAAAAAAGAGCTAAAAAGAAACGACACTCTAAATACTCTTGAAGAGATTGAAAAAATTATCGAAACGATAGTGGACGATATAAAAACTATTGAAGAGACCAACAAAGATATGTACGAAAGTCTAAAAGAAGAGATAGCCGAACTCTCAAACGAACTCAAAAAAAACAAAATTCCCGAATACACCAATATAAGCAGACACGAAGAAGAAAAAATTATCAATATGTATAAATCGGGATACAAAGTTGAAGAAATAAGCCGAGAACTCCGAATTCCCGCCGGTGAAATCGAGCTTATTTTGAAGTTTGCGAACATAGTCTAACCTTAAACTTTCCTTAATTTAAGTTTCTTTTAAGGTTTCTAACATACAATTCCATACCTAAAAAATTCACAAAAGGTGTGATAATGAAATTTACTAAATCAATAAAACCTGAAGAAGTTAAAAGAGATTGGATTTTAATAGATGCAAAAGATAAAACTTTCGGTAGATTAATAACTGAAATCGCAACTATTCTTAGAGGTAAACACAAACCTTACTATACTCCGCATGTTGATTGTGGTGATTATGTTGTAGTTATTAATGCTGATAAAGTTAGATTTTCAACATCTAAAAAATTATCTGACAAATACTATGCACACACAGGTTATTTCGGACACGTAAAAGAAGAAACCGTAGAAAAACTTCTTAAAACAAATCCTGAAAAACTTTTCAAACTTGCAACAAGAGGTATGCTTCCAAAAACAAAACTTGGAAGAAAAATGCTTAAAAAATTAAAAGTTTATGCAGGTGAAAATCATCCACATACAGCTCAAGTAAAGGGTAACTAATGAAAATGCACGGAAGAATTTACGCAACTGGAAAAAGAAAAGAAGCGGTAGCGAAAGTTTGGCTTAAAAACGGAAGCGGTAGCATTACTGTAAACGGAAAACCTCTTGATGAATTTCTTGGTGGTAGAGAAGCTCTGAAATTAAGAGTTAGATGGCCTTTAATGCTTACTAAACAAGAAGGAAACTTCGATATCGAAGTTAAAGTATTAGGCGGTGGTTTTGCGGCTCAAGCTGACGCGATCAAACACGGGATTTCTAAAGCTCTTGTAGAATACGCACCTGAATTCAGAAGTATTCTAAAACCTGCGGGACTTCTAACAAGAGACGCAAGAAGAGTAGAAAGAAAAAAATACGGAAAGAAAAAAGCGAGAAAATCTCCACAATTCTCAAAAAGATAATTTTTTATCTTTTTTCCTCTTATTTTTCAAAAAAAATCTTTTCAAATTCGTTTAATTTATATTAATTGATGTTATAATTTTGTAAAAAAGGTACACTTATGCGCAAATACCTTTTGTTATTACCTCTTGCATTTTTGGGATGTAGCGTTTCGAATACGACTACGAAAGTAAAAAACTTCACAAAATGTTATATTCATCAACTTCCTGCACCTTTTTGGGTATGTTATCAATCGTCGTTTTTAGCGGTAGGTAAAGTTTTTACCGATAAAGTTTCAAGATTGAAGCAAGAAGAGGCTTTTTCAAACGGAGTTGCTCAGCTTATAAATAAACTACAAAACAAAACCAAAATTCTTTTAAACAAACTTGATATTAACGACGAAAAACGTGTGAAGCAGGTTTTGGATGCCGTGAAAAGCTATGTAATAGTCAATGCGATTCAAGGTAGCAGTTGGTATGCAAAAAAAGATAAAATGTTATATGTAGAAGTAAAAATAAACGATAAGGATTTTAAAGATTTTCTTTTAAGACAGCTCGGTAATATTGATAAAAGTAAATACGAAATTGCGTTTAATGAAAGTTTTTGATTACATAATAATAGGTGCCGGTATTGCCGGTAGTTTGGCAGGATATTTTCTAAGGGATAAGAACGTTTTGGTCGTTGATAAAAAAGGAAAGCTTGAAGGTGCCAGCGGTGCTGCGGGAGCTTTTTTGTTTCCTAAAGTAGGGTATGATACGACATATACGAGATTTATAAACGAAGGAATTGTGAGTTCTATTGAGTTTTATAAAAGTATAGGAGTCGATACTCACACAAAAGGCGTTTTGATACTCCCAAGAGATGAAAGAGATATAGAAAAATTCAAAAAATATGAAAAAGAGATAAAACTTCCCTTTAAAAAAAGAGATGACGGATTCTTTTTTGAGATAGGAAGCGTAATAGACCCTGAGGAAGTTAAAGAAAAACTCGATTTTCCTTTTGAAAAATTGGAAGTTAAAACTCTTAAAAAAAAGGAATATTGGGTAATAAACGATGAAATAAAAGCAAAAAACGTCATTCTTGCAAGCGGATATGAGAGTATTGTTGATATACCATATATTCAAATAAGACCGATTTGGGGCGAGAGAATAGAGATAGAGGGTATTTGGGATAAAAGTAAATGCGATATCTATTATCACAAAAACTGCTCGGTCGGATGTAACGGGGTTATGAAAATAGGAGCGACTCATAAAAGAAATTGTCTTGATTGTAAAGAAAACGAGCAAGAAGCTTTAGAACTTATTAAAAAAGCAAGAGAGATTATTGATATAAAAGAGTATGAAATAAAAGACGTTAAAGGTGGTTTTAGAGCCGCAAGTACGGACTATTTTCCGGTTGTAGGGCAGGTGATAGATGTCGATAAAACTCTACTAAACGACAAGCATATCATAAAGGGTGATATGCCAAAAGAGATATTTTATATCGAGGGTCTTTATATTATAAACGGAATGGGAGGAAGAGGCTTTTCAAATGCCTATGTTTGCGCTAAAATGTTAAAAGACTTTATCGAAAACGGCGTTGATTTGGGTTGGGTGGATACGAAAAGACTTTTTATAAAATGGGCGAGAAAAAGCGGAGAAGCATATTTAAGGAGTAAAAATGTTAAAAGTTGATAAGGTTACTAAGCAATTCGGTGGGGTTGTTGCGATTAAAGATGTCAGTTTTGAAGTGAAGCCTCTTGAAATTTTCGCTCTTGTAGGGCCGAATGGAGCCGGAAAAACCACTATTTTTAATATTATTACGGGTGTTTTGGAGCCTACAAGCGGAAAAATTTATTTTAAAGATGAGGATATTACAGGTCTTTCACCTGTAAAAATCGTTGAAAAAGGAATAGCAAGAACGTTTCAAAACATAAGACTTTTCAGCTCTTTAACAGTACTTGAAAACTTACTTATCGGTTTTCATAATCATATCGAATATAATTTTTTCGAATCACTTTTCAGACTTCCGAGATTTTTTAAACAAGAAAAAATCCATAAAGAAAAAGCTATGGAGATTTTGAAATTTTTAGGGATAGAGCAATATGCGGATTATAACGCAAAAGCTTTAAGCTACGGTAATCAAAGAAAAGTGGAAATTGCAAGAGCTCTTGCTACGGAGCCCGATTTGCTACTTCTTGACGAGCCGGCTGCGGGAATGAACCCCAAAGAAACTGACGAGCTTGCGGATACGGTTTTTAAATTAAGAAGCGAAATGGAAAAAACAATTCTTTTTATCGAACACGATATGAAATTCGTTCAAAAAATCGCTGATAGAGTAATGGTACTTGATTACGGAAAAACTATTTTTGAAGGTAAACCGGCCGATATGATGAAAGATGAAACGGTAATAAAAGCTTATTTAGGAGATATCGATGTTGAGGGTTAAGGATTTAAAAGTAAAATACGGAGTAATCGAGGCTGTAAGAGGGATTGATTTTGAAGTAAAAGCGGGAGAAATCGTAACTATTATCGGTGCGAACGGTGCCGGAAAAACATCTACTTTGAACGCTATTTTTAATGTCGTAAAAAAAGAAGGATATGTAGAATTCGTAGAAGCCGATATCTCGAAAATTCCTACTCATTTGATAGTAAAAAGAGGTCTTGCTTTAGTACCTGAGGGAAGAAAAATTTTTATTAACTTAACGGTTGAGGAAAACTTAAGAATCGGGGCGTATCTTAATGATGAAAATTTTGAGAGATTAAGAGATGAGATGTATGAGCTCTTCCCAAGACTCAAAGACAAAAAAGATAATTACGGAGGAAGTTTAAGTGGTGGTGAGCAGCAGATGCTGGCTATTGCGAGGGCTCTTATGAGCGAACCTAAAATGCTTGTGCTTGACGAGCCGTCTTTGGGACTTGCGCCTAAAATCGTAAAAGACGTTTTTCAAATTCTTGTAAATCTAAACAAAGAAAAAGACGTGACTATTCTTTTGGTAGAGCAAAATGCGGGTGCCGCTCTTAGAATTGCCAATAGAGGATATGTAATGGAAAACGGAAGTATAGTTTTAGAAGACGATTCAAAAGCTCTTCTTCAAAGTGAAGAGATTAAGAAAAAATATCTCGGAGGTTAAGAGATTAGCTCTTTTAAATCCTCCAATACTTTTGCCGCGTGACCTTTGGCTTTTACTTTTTTGTACTCTTTTACAATTTCACCCTCAGGGTTTATAATAAATGTCGAGCGAATTACTCCTTCGTACTCTTTTCCGTACATTTTCTTTTTGCCCCATGCTCCGTAAGCTTTTAAAACCTCTTTGTTTTCGTCGCTAAGAAGAGTGATTTTAAGTCCGTGTTTTTCTATAAAATTGCAGTGTCTTTTCGGGCTATCGGGACTCACTCCTATAACAATCGCTCCGAGTTTTTCAAACTCATCAAGCAGTTCGCTGAATTCTTTTGCTTCGGTGGTACATCCGGGAGTATTGTCTTTGGGATAAAAATATAAAACTATCCATTTTCCTTTTAAATCTCTAAGGCAAATTTCAACGCCGTCTTGATTAGGCAGGCAAAATTCAGGTGCTTTCATAAAATTCTCCTTTTTTGGCTCAATTATATCAAAAGAGTGCCGATATAAATAGTAGCTAACCTTAAGGAGGAAGTATGAATTTCATTCACAAGCTCTCGCTAAGAACCAAAGTAATTACGGTAGTGTTGCTCTCTATTATCATGATTGTCTATTTTACCGGCAAAGAGTTGGTTAGACATTTTGATTTCGAAAAGAAAAAAGCGCAACTCACAGAACTTATCGTGCTTAGTCAATCTCTTAGCAAACTTATCCACGAAACCCAAAAAGAGCGGGGTGTGAGTGCCGGGTATTTGGGAAGTCACGGAAAAAAATTTGCCGAAATGTTACCGAAACAAAGAGCTCTAACGGATGAGCGTATAAAAGAGTATATGCAAGTTCTTAAAAATATCGACTTTGCAAAATATTCTCCCGAATTTAAACAAGAAATTGAAAAATTAAACCAATATTTAAAAATGCTCCCGGAGATTAGAAATAAAGTGGATAATTTTAAAATTTCATTAAAAGATGAAGTTAAGTGGTATTCTCAAATGAATGCTAATATTTTAAAAATCATCGGATATGCTGCGAGATTTGCACCAAATGATAAAATCAGTATGGACCTTGCCGCTTATACTTCGTTTTTGAAAGCAAAAGAAAGAGCGGGGATTGAAAGGGCTGTACTTAGTGCAACATTCGGTGCGGATAAATTTGCTCCGGGGATGTATACTAAGCTTATAAGATTAATATCCGAACAAAATGCGTATATTGACGACTTTTTAACTTTTGCAAACGAAAGAATGAAAAAGCTTTATTACAAAACAATAAAAGAACCTGAATTTGCGGAAGTTCAAAGAATGAGAGATATTGCGATTTCTCATCACAAAACGGGAGGATTCAATATCGACCCTGAATATTGGTTTAAGACAATTACTAAAAAAATCAACGCTCTAAAAAGAATTGACGATAGCATTGCGAAGATTATAGTTAAAGATGTAAATTCTATTAAGGATAACGCAATAATTGAAGCGATTATAGGATTGATTTCCATTATTATCGTTCTATTTTTCTCGTATTTGATTATAAGATCATTTTCATTGCAACTAAACAGTCTTAAAAATCTGATTTTAATGATTGCAAGAGATAAAGACTTATCTATTGAAGTTAGAATTTATGAAGATGACGAATTCGGTGAAATCAGAAGAGCGTTAAGAACGTTCTTGGCTTCGCTTCATGAAGTTATGATGAGCGCTCATACAAGCTCTATCGAAAACAAACAAGTTGCGACAAATCTTGAAAAATCATTCGGCTCAATTACCGAAAATATTCAAAAAGAAGCGAATATCGTAACAAACGCTTCGGAAACTACAAACGAACTTAGAGAAAAATTAAACGAAGAAGCGGAAAATTCAAACGAAGTTAAAAATTCGATTGTTGATGCGAACGAGTCATTACAAGAAGCAATTAAATTGATTAAAGATACAATGGAAAATATCCAACTAAACGCAGAAAACGAAAACGAACTTGCTATGAGACTACAACAACTATCTCAAGATGCGGAGCAAGTTAAAAACGTATTGACAGTTATTAGAGAAATTGCCGATCAAACGAATCTTCTTGCTCTAAACGCAGCAATTGAAGCAGCAAGAGCAGGAGAGCACGGAAGAGGGTTTGCGGTAGTTGCCGATGAGGTTAGAAAATTGGCTGAGCGTACACAAAAATCTCTTGGAGAAATAGACGCTACTATTAACGTAATCGTTCAAGCGATTAATTCTGCAAGTACGGATATGAATAAAAATATCGAAAACGTAAATAGAGTGACTGAAAAAACAGGCGAAGTGCAAGGTAGAATCCAAGAAGTATCTACAAAAATGGAAGAAGTGGTCGTAAAAGTGGACCAAAACGTAGAAGAAGTGGAAAAAGTTGTAAAAATTATGGAAGATTTCATCAAAAAAATGAACGAAATTCAAAAACTCTCTTCCGAAAACAAAGAAAAAGTATTATCAAATCAATCTTACATCCACAGAATCGCAACTCTTGCGGACGAACTTCTAAAAGAGATTTCACAATTCAAAATTTAATCGAAATCTCTTTTGCCGCTTTTTTAGCTTCTTTTTCATTTAAATTTTTACTATGTATTATTATTAATTTCGGAATTTTTTGATCTACTACTATTACTATTTGTTCTTCATTGGTATATAAATCTCTTGTAATAAAGGCTTTTTTATCATTGATTTTATCGGTATATATTTTAGAAGATTCGGTTGTTATCGATATGTTTTGAGAGATTAGAGGTAAATATTGTATTGCAAATGTGCCTTGTACGACAATAGCTTCTATTCTTTTATTTTTATACACATAAACAATTTCCGCTTGTGAGGAAGTGTTCGCATTTATTATGACGTTCATTCCGCTACATTTTTCAATGGCTTTTAAATTTAAAACTTTTTTCGGAAGTTTTTTGCATAAATCTTGATAAGAAGCGAAAAGCAAAACCGCCAAAAAGGCGGGGATTAACTTTTTCATTTTAATTTTCTTCGTTATAGATTTTTATATTATCGGCCATTGAAGTACAGCATGCGGCTCCTATACAAACGGTTCCTGCTTGCAATAAAGTTTTATCGTTATCGTTAATATCGATTGCAATTTGTTCATCAATATAAACCGAAATGTGAGTGTCGTTTAGGGCTATTTTTATTGAATGCCATTTTGAACGATTTAAATTTATATGATTTTTAGCAATAGTGATTTTAGTTTTTCCGGCTATTTTTTCAAGACGGCAATCACCATTATCCCATACAGAAACTATATAACCTATAACCGGTTTTGTATTTATGATTCTAAACCAAACACTAATATTATGACTCCAATTTGCTGAAATTAATCCGTTTTTTAATTTTAAACCTTTAATGCAAATTTTTCTGTCTTCATAAGTTTCCAAAACTTTTCCAACGTTTGAGTTACTTTGTACTCCTATTTTTACAGGGAATTTGTCTCCGCTCCATTTACCAAAAGGTGCAGTTTGTCCGATACCGTATTTTTCAAAATCTTCCGAAAAAATCAATTTGTATTTAGGAGTATGGTTTTGATTGTAGTTGGTATTCGAAATTGCAGTAGATGTTTGTGTGTTTTTTACACTATTTCCTGTAGAATCGTATCTATAATAGTTTTGCGGTACTAATTTTTCTATTTCATTTACCGCTTTTGCAATCATAACTCTTATGGCTTTTTCCATAGGAGTGTTTTTATAAGAGCTTAAGCCTCCGCCTACTACTCCTATCCCCGTTATTCCGCCTCCAAGACCTCCGATTTTCCAATCACTTGTTTTTCCTTCTACAGTTGTAGCTGCTATAACTCTCCCGGTTCTGACGTCTATTAGTCTTATATCAGCTGCAATATATGCTTGATTTTTTCCGAATTTTACTCCTCCGATAAAAGGTACGCCTTTTGGTATCACTATTCCACCGGCACTGATTCCTCCGGCTTTAGGTTCAAAAGCGGTAATGGCTCCTACTACTAAAATATCAGCACCTTCTAAATTATTGATAGGTTTGTTCATTTGAGTATTCATTGCAAGTTCTTTTTGAATAGCTTGTAAACCTTCGCCTCTTTCCACTACTACGAATTTACCGGTTTTTACAAGTTCCGTTGTTATCATATCAGCAATCCCCGAACCTATTTGACCGTTACATTTTGCAGCTTTACATTTAAACGAAGCTACCGCGATTCTTGCTTTAGGTCCTTTGTATTTTACGACTTTATTAATATTTTGAGAGGAAGGAGATACGTTTGTAGTGATTCCTCCGCAACCGACAAAAAACATCACTGACACTAAAATCATTTGCCATTTTTTTACCCATTTCATTACAACCCCCTTAACACAAATTTGACTTTTATTAATTATATATTAAATTGCGAGGTTTAGTCAAGGCTTATAAGAATAGTTTATAGATTGATATATCAATTGTGAGAAAGAAAAAAAAAGAAGGAAGAAATCAGATAGCTCTTTTGAATTCAGGATAGCTTTCAATCCCGCATTCGCTAACGTCGAGCCCTTCGATTTCATCTTCTTCATTCGCTCTAAACGGAACGATTTTATTAATTGCCCAAATGATAATATAAGACGCCACAAACGCAAAAATTCCTACAACCACAACACCTTTGATTTGAGCTGCAAGACTAACGCCTTTACCCCAAATTCCGGTAGCGATAGTTCCCCAAATTCCGTTTACAAGGTGAACTGATAGAGCACCGACAGGGTCGTCAAGTTTTAGTTTGTCAAAGAAAGGTACCGCATAAAATACCAAAATACCACCGATAAGACCAATAATTAAAGCAGCATAAGGACTAACAACATCCGCACCTGCCGTAATTGCTACAAGACCACCCAACGCTCCGTTTAAAATCATAGTAATATCGAATTTTTTGTATGTTAAGTAGCTTAGCACCATTACTGCAAGTCCGCCTATTAATCCTGCGTTGTTTGTATTCATAACAACAAGAGCTACCGTATTTGCCGCTTCTTTGCTCGAAATACTTCCTACACTTCCGCCGTTGAATCCGAACCAACCGATCCAGAGTAAAAACGCTCCTAAAACTACAAGAGGAATATTACTTGCCGGAATTACTCTAACTTTTCCGTCTTTTGTGTATCTTCCTTTTCTCGGTCCGATAATTAAGATAGCCGCAAGTAGTGCCCAAGCACCTGTCGAGTGGATGACTGTAGAACCGGCAAGGTCGTGCATTGCCGAAATATCAAGGAACGTACCTTTTAGCATATTTGCACCCCAAGTCCAATTCACTACAAGAGGATAAATAAGCCCCGCCATAAAAATAGTGAAAATCGCAAGAGGAATAATTCTTGTTCTTTCGCTCACACCTCCGCTCATAATATTCACTGTTTTACCGACGAATGCAAGTTGGAAAAGAAATGCCGCATACATACTCATACTGCTTCCGTCCCATCCGCCGAATGCCAATACATATCCCCAAAAGAAAAATACGAGACTTGCTACAATATAAATCATCGTATTTACGGTAAGTACCGCAGTTACGTTTTTCGTTCTTACAAGTCCGGCTTCAAGCATCGCAAAGCCCGGAACCATAAGGATAATTAGCGTAAAGGCAAATAGCGCAAAAAAGGTATCAAGAGCCCATGCCAAATCCATAATATCTCCTTTAGTTTGTTATTTTTAGATAGCTTCTTCGTCTTCTTCACCCGTTCTGATTCTGATAGCTTTTTCTACAGGAATTACGAAAATTTTTCCGTCCCCGATTTTTCCTGTTCTTGCACTTTCTTGAATAACTTCGAGTACTTTTTCAAGTTCGTCGTCTTTTACGACAAGTTCGATTTTGATTTTAGGTAAGAAATCCACAACATACTCAGCACCTCTGTATAACTCCGTGTGACCTTGTTGTCTTCCGTGACCTTTTACTTCACTAACCGTAATACCACTGATACCGGCTTCAAATAGCGCTTCTTTAACATCATCAAGTTTAAAAGGCTTGATAATAGCTTCTACTTTTTTCATTCTCTCTCCTTAAAGATTTTTTTACAACTTAATCATATTAAATTGTTTTAGGTAATTGGGTAACAAAACTGATTAATTTTTAATCAATCAAAAAAGTTTTTTTAATTTAGAGTTAATTTTTTGTATAAAATGTAGATAATATGTAAAAATTTACTAAATAATAAAAATTATTAATAAGTTTAAGTTTTCTGTAAGTTTTTACTGATATACTTTTGTAAGGGAAAAATATTTTCCTTTGAAAAAATTTAAGGAGAAAGAAATGAAAAAGCTTTTAGCTGTTTCGTTAATTGCGGTATTAGGATTTTCATATCCTAACTGCGGGATGTGCCATAACGGAAGTGTGGCTGTGGATTTGAAAAAATTTAGTGCGGAAGAGATAAAAAAAGATTTGTATGCATTTAAAAGCGGAAAAATGAAACATTCTATGATGAATTTCGTAAAAAAGATGAGTGATACAGAAATAGAAGAAGCTGCAAAAAAATACGGCAGAGATGTAAATAATAATGAAAAAAGCGGATATTAAGGAGAAAAATATGAAAAAATTAACAACAACTGCGGGAATTCCAATAGGAGATAATCAAAACTCACTAACGGCCGGTCCAAGAGGACCGCTTTTGATGCAAGATTTTGCTCTTTTAGAAAAATTAGCTCATCAAAATAGAGAAAGAATACCGGAAAGAGTCGTACATGCAAAAGGCAGTGGGGCGTATGGTGTATTTAGAGTAACGAATGACATTACAAAATATACGAAAGCAAAGGTTTTTGAGCCTGATAGTGAAACGAGGATTTTTATAAGATTTTCTACAGTAGCGGGTGAAAGAGGTGCAGCCGATGCCGAGAGGGACGTTAGAGGTTTTGCTATTAAGTTTTACACAAAAGAAGGAAACTGGGATTTGGTCGGAAACAATACGCCTGTATTTTTTATAAGAGACCCTTATAAATTCCCGGATTTTATTCATACCCAAAAAAGACATCCGGTAAGTAATCTTAGAAGCAATAATGCAATGTGGGATTTTTGGACGTTACATCCGGAGAGTCTTCATCAAGTGACCATACTATTTTCGGATAGGGGAATTCCGGCAAGTTACAGGCATATGAACGGATACGGCTCTCATACATATAGTTTGATAAATGAAAAAAATGAAAGATTTTGGGTTAAGTTTCATTTTAAAACGAAACAAGGAATTAAAACTTTAACAAACGAGGAAGCTCAAGAGATAATAGGAAAAGATAGAGAATCTCATCAAAGAGATTTGTTTGAAGCGATTGAAAGAGGTGAGTTTCCAAAATGGGAGGTAAAAATTCAGATAATGAGTATGGAAGAAGCAAAAGAGGTTGATTTTAATCCGTTTGACGTGACAAAAGTTTGGCCCCATAAAGATTTTCCACTCATAGATGTAGGAGAAATAGAGCTGAATGAAAACCCAAAACACTATTTTGCAGAGGTCGAACAAGCCTGTTTTTCGCCATCAAACGTAGTGCCGGGAATTAGTTTTTCGCCGGATAGAATGCTTCAGGCAAGAATATTTTCATATGCCGATGCTCACAGATATAGAGTCGGTACGTGGTATGAGATGTTGCCTGTAAACAGACCGGTTGTTGAAGTAAATCACTATCATGCCGACGGGGCTATGCGGTTTGATGAGCCGGTGGGAAGTGATGCTTACTATGAGCCTAACTCTTTTGGAGGACCAAAAGACGACCCTGAATATATCGAACCGCCTTTTCCTGTGGATGGGGACGGATACAGATATAACCACAGAGATGATAGTGACTATTTTTCTCAGCCAAGGGCGCTTTTTGAGCTTATGAGTGAAAATCAAAAAAAGCAGCTTTTTAAAAATATAGCCGCCTCTATGCAAGGAGTTGAGGAGAGGTTTATAAATAAAGCCTTAAAACTTTTCGAGCAAATTTCACTTGAGTACGCACAAGGGGTAAAAAATGAACTCAAGATATGAAGAACTTTTGATAATGGCTGTGGATTTTGCCAGAAACGGGCAGAGTGAATATCTAAAAGAGATGATAAAACACGGACTGAATGTAAACCTTAAAGATACCAAAGGAAACACTCTTTTGATGTTAAGTGCTTATAACGGACATCTTGAAACATCAAAAATGCTTCTTAATTCGGGAGCGGAGGTAGATAGCAGAAACGACAGAGGCCAAACTCCTCTTGGAGGAGTTGCTTTTAAGGGAGATTTGGAACATATAGAGCTTTTGATAAAACACGGGGCCGATATAAATGCCGACCAAGGAGGCGGTAAAACGCCTCTTTTGTTTGCGGCAATGTTCGGGCAAAAAGATGCTGTTAATTTATTGATAAATTTGGGTGCGGATAAAAATATAAAATATATGGGTATGAATATTGAAACAATAGCGAAAATAACGGGAGGGTTTAGAGAGATTATAGGAGTTTAATTTTTCCTATAAGCTCTTTTGCTCTTTTTAAAGCTTCTTTTGATGTTTTGTCACTTACCAAAAGCACTCCCATTCTGCGTCCCGGATGAGCTTCTGGTTTTCCGAATACTATAAATCTGCTGTTTTGAGAGAAAATTTCAGGGTCTATTTCGAACTGAGGGATATAAGAATCTTTGTCGGCTTTAAACGCAGCAGATGCTCCCGGAGTTAAAAATTCAAATCCAAGAGGCAGGTTTAGTACCGCTCTTATGTGAAGAGCAAATTCGCTCTGGCTTTGAGTGATTAAAGTAACAAGTCCGGTATCGTGAGGACGCGGGGATACTTCACTAAAATAAACTTCATCTCCTTTTACGAACAGCTCGACTCCGAAAATTCCTCTACCTCCAAGACCTTCGACGATTTTTTTAGCGATTTCTTGAGATTTTTTTAAAGCGATTTCGCTCATTTCCATCTCTTGCCATGAGAAAATATAATCTCCTCCGCTTTGAATATGTCCGATAGGCGGACAAAAAACGATTTCATTGTCGTTTTTTGCAGTTAGCATCGTGATTTCATAATCAAAATCGATAAACTCTTCTACAATTAATTCATCCGCACTTCCTCTGGCGTCCGCTTTTGCGAATTCCCAAGCGGTAATTACTTCTTCGGGGCTTTTTACGATACTTTGTCCGTGTCCTGAAGAGCTCATAATAGGTTTTACGACTACGGGAT
>Ga0256843_1001688_pt1 | contig 17019 bp, 16 predicted proteins | sample AlvinellametaG_FD_191572 | JGI IMG/M metagenome (GOLD analysis project Ga0256843, IMG submission 191572) | Pompeii worm associated microbial communities from hydrothermal vent at the East Pacific Rise, Pacific Ocean - Alvinella | ecosystem: Host-associated > Annelida > Integument > Unclassified ... | reverse complement strand
TTTGCGTGAAGCGATTTGTCGTAAATTGAAACGCGACAATAATCTGGATTATGATGTCAATCAGATTGTAGTGTCAACAGGTTCAAAACAATCCATTTTTAATGCGGCTATGGTGTTGGTTAGCCCAGGTGACGAAGTGATTTTACCTTCGCCATATTGGGTGAGTTATGTCGAAATTACCAAGTTGGTGGGCGGTGTGCCTGTTCCGGTTAAAACAACCATCGAAAACGATTTTAAAATGACACCCGGGCAATTGGAAAATGCCATTACACCCAAAACTAAATTGATGATTTTTAATACGCCCAGTAATCCGAGTGGTTCTGTGTATAGTAAAGAAGAATTAGCAGCTTTGGGCGAAGTGCTTAAAAAACACCCGCAAGTGTATGTTATTGCCGACGAAATTTATGAATATATCAATTTTACAGGTGCTTTTTCGGGTTTTGCCGAAATTGAAGAAATTAAAGACAGAATAATCACCGTCAACGGTGTATCAAAAGCCTTTGCCATGACCGGTTGGCGTGTTGGCTATATGGCAGCACACCCGACCATTGCCAAAGCTTGTGCCAAAATACAAAGTCAGGTAACATCGGGGGCTAATTCTATTGCTCAAAAAGCTACAATAGCGGCACTTGACGGCGGTAAAGATAAAATACAATATATGATTGATGCTTTTGACAAAAGGCGTCATTTGGTATATAGTTTGCTAAAAGATATTTACGGATTTAAAGTAAATATGCCCGAGGGTGCTTTTTACTTTTTTCCTGATGTGTCGTCATTTTTTGGCAAAGAATTTAACGGCTTTAAAATTAACAATGCCACCGACTTGTCGATGTATTTGTAGAACAAGCCAAAGTAGCAACCGTTACAGGTGACGCCTTTGGCAATCCGGAGTGTCTGCGATTTTCGTATGCCACTTCCGAAGCAGAATTAATCGAGGCATTTGCCCGCGTAAAAAAAGCATTACAATAAATGGGTATAAACGTAAAACCATACAAAGAAAAAGAAACAGGACGCAAAGAGCAAGTCACCGAAATGTTTGATAACATATCGGGCAATTATGACTTTATGAACCGCATAATGACCTTTGGTATCGATATCAAATGGCGCAAACGTGTAGTAAAAATGGTAGCTGAAACAAAAGCCAAAAAGATATTGGATATTGCTACCGGCACCGGCGATTTTGCCATTATGTTGGCAAAAATAAAGCCCGAAAAGATTGTCGGTTTGGATATTTCGCCGGGTATGCTCGAAGTGGGTAAGAAAAAAGTTGCCGAAAAAGATTTGGATAATTTGATTGAAATGGTTTTGGGTGATTCTGAAAACTTACCTTTCGACGACAACTCTTTTGATGCCGTAACGGTAGGATTTGGCGTGCGTAATTTCGAAAATTTGGACAAAGGATTAAGCGAAATTTACCGCGTTTTAAAGCCCGGAGGTATTTTTGTGGTGTTAGAAACCTCACAACCAACCCGTTTTCCGTTTAAGCAAATCTATAAATTTCATTCAAAATATATCATTCCGCTTTTAGGAGGATTGTTTTCAAAAGATAAAAAAGCCTACGAATATTTGCCCGAATCGGCAGAAGCTTTTCCATACGGCGAAGCCTTCAACAATATTTTAAGAAAAAATAAGTTTATATCTGTACAAGATAAACCACAATTTTTTGGTGCCGCAAGCATTTACAAGGCATTCAAATAATTACAACATAAAACAACGCATTGACAATGAAGTACGAAAAAATAAAAATATTTACTTTAATTTTAGTCTTTTACGGCTTAAACATACAAGCACAATTTACCGATGACATTCCAAAAAACAGACCCTTTTTTGACAAGAAAAAAGTATCGTGGGGATACTATTTTGGTATGAATTTCTACGATTTTAAAGTGGCTTTTGATCAACCCTACGAACATATGTATGTCGAGTCAAATCCGGGTTTTCAAGTAGGTATGGTTGGTAATATCAACTTGGGACGCAGTTTCAGCATCCGAACAACACCGGGTATCTATTTTACCAATCGCAAACTGATTTTTAGAAATTTGACCACGCCCCGTGACAGTATCAGAGATTTGACCTCAAATTATGTGCAAATCCCTATTTCACTGAAATTCAACACGATACGTTATGGAAATATTCGTCCGTACATCACCGGGGGAATTGTGTATGCATACAATATCAACTCTTGGGAAGACTCTAAAAATGATAATTCGGCAGGACATTTCAGAATGCGCTCCAATGTATTTATGTACGAAATTGGTTTTGGTTTGGAAATGTATTTGTTCTATTTTAAATTTACACCAAGCATCAAGGGTATTTTCTCGTTACAAGACGAAATGATTCCTGATATTGATCCGAATAGTCCGTGGACAAATCATATCGAATCGGTCAAAACACGTGGCGTATTTATCAACTTAACCTTCGAGTAAATTATGGCTATTGAAATAACCGAAAAACTAGATTATCAAGACTTTATGGAGGCTAATTTTCCACATGTTTTAGCACCGTTTTACACCAAAAGACTATTTATTATCAATATTGCTTTTGCCGTATTGTTCTCAGGAGCAAGCATATATATATTTACGCAAAGTATCAAAAACGGTGTTAAACTAAGCGCCTATCATTATGGTTATGCCTTTTTTGCTTTGCTCTTTATTTTTCTGTCATTTTATTTAATCAAAAAAGAAAAAACTGTTTATCAAAATTTAGTTAACGACATTAATGCCCTTGAAACCAAATACTTATTTAATGATGAAGGCATTCAGGTTTCTAACGAAAAAACCACACTTAAATATCACCGAAACGAGATAAAAAGCATCGATGAATTAGATAAATGGTATGTTTTCAATTTCAAAAATCAGGAAAAGCTGACTGTTTACAAGCCAAATTTAGGTGAAAATGAAGTTGTATTTAAACAATTATTTGGCGGTTTTTTGTAAAATACTATCTTTTATTAATTTTCGAGACAAATACTTAAATCTTAGAAACAAGAAAAAGGCTGCTACTGTTAAACCTGTAAGTAGCCCGTACCAAATGCCCATAGCACCATGGGTTTTGCTCATGTAATAGCTAATGGGAAGTCCTATAATCCAGTACGAAACAAATGTAATAATAAAGGGATAAACTACGTCTTGCAACCCCCGCAAAGCACCTTGTAAAACTACTTGAAACCCATCTGAAATTTGAAATAAACCTGCCACAATCAGTAATTGTACCGAGAGCTTATATACCTCATTTGCTTCGTGTACTTTGACCGGATCTGTATAATCGTTGTCAAGATATATCCAAGGAAGTTGGTGCCTTAAAATAATTAAAATGCCAGTAAAAAGCAATTCAAATAAGAATACTTGTAAGAAAATAGATTTAGCAATACGTTTCATTTCAACAAAATCTTTCTTGCCTTTTTGATTACCTACACGCACAGTTGCGGCTACACCAAAACCTATAAATACCATAAAAGTTAACGAAGCCATAGTTTGCGCAATTTGATTGGCTGCCTGACTAATAGCGCCTAAATATCCTGCAATAACAACAGTTGCTGAGAAAATTCCCATTTCAAAAACACCTTGAAATCCGGAAGGGATGCCTAGATAAAGAATTTTTTTAATCATAGGTTTTGATATCAAATATGTACCAAGTCCTTGTAAATATTGTGTAGTGCCCGATTTATGACGTAAAAAATACCATAGAAAGATAACCATGATAACCCGTGAAATAAATGTGCCGTAAGCTGCACCGTAAATACCCATTTTTGCAAAACCAAATTGTCCAAAAACCATTCCATAACTCAATATGACATTGATGACATTGGCAATAATAGTTGCAATCATTGGATATGTAGTCAATGATAAGCCATCCGAAAATTGTTTGTATGCTTGAAAAATCATCACAAAAAATAATGATATTCCTACAATTCGAACATAGGGTACTGCTAATGCAATTACCTCAGGAGGTTGATTGGCATGTGCTAAAATTGAGGGGATAAATAATGTGATAATTGCCATAAGGATACCTAAAATAGTATGAAGTAACAGACCGTTATATAATACTTTTTTTAGACGATAGCTTTTTTTTGATCCAACAGCTTCTGAAACCAATGGCGTAATGGCATAAGAAAAACCAATACCAAATGCCATAACAAAAAAGATGGTTGAGTTTGCTAACGAAACAGCAGCCAAATTGATAGGGTCTAATTTTCCTACAAATATATTATCAGCTAATCCTACCAATACATGCCCCAAATACCCTAGCATAACCGGGGTGGCAATCTTTAGATTTTGATTAAATTCTTTTGTGTAATTCTTCAACATTTTCTTGCGTAAAAAGTCTGCAAATGTACAAATTAATATTTAGCAGGAAACAAATTGAAATAATAAAGTTTTTTATGGAATGAATTATCAATAGCAAAATGCAATTTTCATAATAATATTCGTAATATTTATTCTGTTTTATGTCTATTTTTAAGGTATTCTAAGGTGTTTTTGTTCTGTTTTTTAATACTTTTGTTACACACATAAACAAAAATTATTATTATGAAAAGATTTCAATTATTATTGGTAGCTTTTTTGGTAGCTGCTACTTTTTCTAACTGTAAAAAAGAAGATGAGGTACAGAAATTGGCACCTAAGCAAACACAAAATGGTTTTGCTATAAATTATACGGCCAAATGGTGTGGTCCCTGTGGAAGCTGGGGAGCGCCGGCAATTCATGCGCTACACGATGTAGATGCTGACAAAGTGGTTGCCATTACGGCACATGCAGGTGGCGATCCTATGCATAATCGAGCATTGTATTATTCATTTGGTGCACAAGATCAACGTCCAACAGGTGGTGGAATCCCCGCGTTTTATGTAGGAGATAATAAAACATATAGCACTTCTGCCATGACTAATTTATTGGCACAAACTCCTGTTGCGGGCATGGATATGAAATCAAGCAAAAAAGACGGTAAAATGAAAGTAGATGCGCAAGTCAAATTTTTTGAAGATGGCACAGGTGAATATTACCTGTCTATTTTAATGCTTGAAGATGGTATTGACGGTGGCACTTCTGCCCCAAGCGATTATCAACAAAATGGTACTAGCGATCCTAATTATAAACATGATTTTGTTTTAAGAGCATCTCATGTACAAGGGAATTCCTATGGCGAGTTGATTGCTACGAACCCTGCCAAAAATAAAACATTTGATGTTTCTGCAGAGATGGATATTGAAAGTGGTTGGGAAGATGTTTACCCTGTTTTACTTTTATGGCATAAAAATACAAATGGATTTTATGAATTTGTTAATGCCTTTAAATAAAGAATCATTTTAATTTATAACTGAATTTGATATTAAAAACAGCGCAATGCGCTGTTTTTTTATCAAAGAAGGGCTGTCACGAAGTGACAGCCCTTACAAACAAACCAAATAACCGGTAATATCACTTTTTCATTAGTGAATAGTGTGTCTTACCAATTGTCTTATGAAGATTTTTTAATCTTCCCGGACGCATATATTCTATGTAATTACGCCCTTCAAATTCATATATATTATTTGTGTTGATATTAATTAATCTAATTCTCTGATCATTGATAATTTCTAATTCAAAATCTTCTTCCGAATTGTTGACATAATATCTTAAAACTAAGTCTTTCACATTTTCTATTGAGGTGTTATACACATCATAATTACCGGTATAATCCCATATAATTTGATTGACAGCCGTGTTTGGTGCAGATTCTGACGATTGAAATGTGTTGGTGTCCCCTTCTACATAAAATGCTAGGTGATGTTCTCCCGCAAATATGGCATTGGGTTGTGCTAAATCTTCATAAACCTTAGTCCAAGCTTCAAATTCTTGTAAAAAATAGGTAATATTTTCATAAAAAAGTCTGTCATAATCAAAGTGTGTCTTTTGATAGCCAACTAGCAAGTACCGAACATTCTGACTTCTATTATACAATTCAATTTCGTTATTTGAGATTTGTCTTACTTCAAATGGTACGATGCCATCAATTGCATGATTGATTTCTACAATTCCGTCATAATCAAACACACTATATTGACCTACCGGTATTCCATAACCATTTCCGGTTGTACCAATACCAACGATATTGTTATTGGCAAAAACATTCCCGTTATACATAAAACTTATGGTAAAAGCTCTTGATACGAAAGGCACATCGCCGGTTCCCGTAGTTTGGTCAATATCGACATACCATAAATCATAAGATTGTAATAATTGCGTTAAGCTTTGCGTGTCTTGATAATCGTTATAACGCTCTTCAATAGTACATGAAGAAATACTTAATGTCAATATAATTGCGGATAGTATGTATAATATTTTTTTCATATCACCTACAATCTTGCAAACAATATGCCAAAAAGTTTTTTCTATTAAAAAAGCACTCAATCTTTATAAGATGAGTGCTTAAAATAATATCATTTACAAATGTATAATAGTGCTACTTTTTATGAATAATCTTGTCAATTTTTTTTGTCATTTTCTGTTGTTTTTGCTGCATCATTTCATTAGGTGCTAAATATTTTTGCGAAGGTGATAGATATTTGATGTCTAAATTCAAACCTCTAATAATGAATAAAATACCTACTAAAACAACTGCATAAGGAATAAGCTTGTTAATCTTATTTCGCACCGACACAGACACAAAGTTGCCTAAATATATTGCTAAAGTCATCATTGGGGCTGTGCCTAAACCAAAAATTATCATATACAAAGCACCTAAGTATGCATCGCCGGTTGCCATAGCGCCTATCAATGCAATATATACCAATCCGCAAGGTAGCAAACCGTTAAAAAAACCGATGACATAAAAACCAGCCGTAGAACGATTTTTTAAATAGGCACCCAATGAGTTTTTGACAAAATATACAAATTTATTCCATCCGGCAAGTGGCTTTAAACGCAGTACTTTTGTGGCAGGAACAAAGGCTAAAACCACCATTACAATACCCATTATCAATGACACTTTTTGCTGAAATCCACCTAATGCTATGCCTTTTCCCAAGAAACCGAATAGCAATCCGATAAGTCCGTAGGCTGTCATTCGACCTAAGTGATACAACAAAGTTTGTACAGACATTTTTGCCTTGTTGTTTCTGTCAACCGGTAAGATGAATGCGATTGGCCCACACATGCCTAAGCAATGAAAGCTACCCATTAAACCAAGTAATAAGGCTGATAAAAGAATGGTCATAATAGGTTATTTTATATAAATTTTCTTTTCGATGTAGTAGGGATTATCACCCAATTTCCAATCGAGGTAAATAGACCAGTTTCCCGGTATCAGTTTTTCTTTCTCAAGTATTTGTTGATGATTTTGCAGGTTAAATTTTGTCTCCCTATCTAATTTCTTATTGTCCGGCTTGTATAGTGTTATGATGCCTTTAACGTCTTTGTCATCAATATAATCGGGAAATTGAAGGGTAAGCCCTTTTTCATTATTTAATATTTTGACAGGTATTCGCATAGTATCGGCATGGTGTTTTTTATCGAGTACTTCTCCATAAACCAACTCTTTTTGGTAATAATCCTCAACAACTAAATCATTTGAGGCAGCTTCGTGAAAAGATTTGAAAAAATAGAATAAGAATACCAATACAAAAGTTGCGTAGACTAACAAAATACTCCAACCCCAGTTTAATTTGAATTTTGACATAATATATTTTGAATTAATAATGTAGTCATACGGTGTCACCGTATGACTACATAAATATTATTTTATTTTATTTAATTGATAGGTGCTCTAAATACCGTTTCATATTTATCGATTAGTTTGCCTTTGTCATAAATACCAATAGTTATTTTTTTCTTGCCAATTATTTTACCTTTAGGAATTTTAACAAATAAGGAAACTTGTTTTACTTCTTCTTTTTTAAGATTAAGTTTATCTTCATTGGTAATAATATCAATTTGTGCGTCCATGCCAATAACTTTTACTTCTAAATCATTATAAGTATGTGAACTTTTATTGATAATAGTGGCATTGTAGTTGTTGAGGACATTACCGTCAGGCATTACCGTAGCAACACTGTTTCTGTCGCGGAATACTTTAAACTCTATGCTTGATCTGTTGGCAAATAATGTAATAAATATACCGACAAGAACGGTTAACACTACTGTGTAAAATTTTACTCTATTGGTAAATATTTTACCATGTCCTTCTTCTATACTGACACTTGATGCGTAGCGTATCAATCCTTTTGGCTTGCCGATGGAATCCATTACGGCATCACAGGCATCCATACAAGCAGTACAGTTGATACATTCTAATTGTACGCCATCTCTAATATCTATTCCGGTAGGACAAACATGTACACATTGTTTACAATCAATACAATCACCTAAACCTTCTGCCTCACGGTCTTGACCTTTGCGCATTGGTCCACGCTTTTCGCCACGCTTATAGTCATAAGCAACCATGATGGTATTTTCGTCAGTTAAAACACCTTGCAAACGGCCATAAGGACATGCAATAATACATACTTGCTCTCTAAACCATGTAAATACAAAGAAAAATACCATGGTAAAAGCAATATATATGAGCCATGCTTTAACATCGGCAAATGGATGTTGCCACATGTTAATCACATAATCCGAGCCTGCCACATATGCCAGCATTATACTGGTTAGTACAAAAGAAACGATTAGAAAAACGACCCATTTTAAACCGCGTTTCATTATTTTTTCGCTGTTCCACGGCATTCGGTCTAATTTTATTTGCTTTGGTCTGTCACCTTCAAAAAGATACTCAATCTTTCTAAATACCATTTCCATAAATATGGTTTGCGGACAGAGCCACCCACAAAAAATACGTCCGTACACTACCGTAAACAAAATTAGGAATATCACCGAAGTAACCACTGCTAAGGCCAGCAAAACAAAATCTTGCGGAAAGAAAGGTTTGCCAAAAATATGAAACTTCCGCCCTAATATATCAAATAGCATGTATTGCTCTCCGTTTACTTTGATAAAAGGACCAATGGCGAACAATGTTAGCATAATAATACTTACTATTGTTCTGTAATTATAGTACTTTCCTTTGGGTTTTTTTGGGTGAATCCAATTTCTTAAACCTTCTTCATTTATGGTTCCGATGGTGTCTCTAAATGCTTCTTTGTTATTTGTACTCATTATAAATAGGATTTTGAACCAAAATAAAGCAGTTTATTAAAACTGCTTTACTTAGGTTGATAATAAAATGTGTGTTAGTTACAAGGTTCTCCTTGTGGTGCTTTAGGATTAGCAGGTTTGGTGCCTTTAAAAGATAATACGTAACTGGCAACCTTTTGTACTTTGTCTGCGCCTAGTGATTTGTATGAACCCATCCCGTTTGATGCACCATTGTATATGGTTTTGTAAACAGATTTGATATCACAACCATATAGCCAATAATTGTCAGTAAAATTAGGTCCTACAATACCGCCTCCATCGGCGCCATGGCAAGAAACACAATGACTTTTCTCAAAAATAGCCTTACCTTCTGCCAACGATTTTTCATCAGTTAATAAGGTAACAGTATTTTCGTCAACAATATGGTTGTCTTTTTTGTATTTATCTACTTGCGCTTTGGCATTTGCCATTTCGCGTTTTAACTCGTCATATTGACTGTCTTTACCTTGAATAGTATAGTAAAAGATGTAAAAAACAGACATTACCACGGTAATGATAAATCCGATGGTCCACCATGGTGGTAACGGATTGTTGAGTTCTTGAATACCGTCAAAATCATGGTCTAATTTAACGGAGCTTTCTTGTTCTATTGGGGTGGCTTTAGTTAACTTTTTGATTAACTTATCTATAGCCGATTCATTCTTTTTTGCCATAATCTAAATCGTTTTGATCGTTAAGTGGAAATTGTTCTAATTCATCAATATGCTTTTTGGGCAAACCGAATACATATATTACTATCAAGATAAATAATATTGTAAACAGGACTAGGGGGAAAATATCGAAAAAATTCAATCCACCTTCGTGTGATGCCAAATATTCTTTGATGTTTCTTAACATAATTTATTAATTTTTAGCTGTTTCAACTTTTTTGGTTGTATCAGTTCCAAGTCTTTGTAAGTAAGCAATTAAAGCTACAATTTCTTTCTTGCTTAAATCAACTTTTTCTTTTCCGTATGCATCGGCATATTCGGGGAATGAGGATACATTATCTCTTTCAAGTTCGGCTAAAATAGCTTTAGCTTGTTTGTCAATAGATGCTTGTGCGTTAGCAATATCTTCATCGCTGTATGGTGCACCCAAGGTACGTAAAACGCTCATTTTTGACTGGATATCTGATGCATCGTAATCGTTTTTCAGTATCCAAGTGTAATTAGGCATAATAGATTTATCCATCATAGATTCAGGTTCATACATATGTCTAAAGTGCCAAGAGCTTGGTCGTTTACCTCCTTCGCGGAATAAATCCGGCCCGGTACGTTTTGATCCCCATTGGAATGGATGATCATATACATATTCGCCTGCTTTTGAGTAAGGGCCATAACGTTCTACTTCTGAACGGAAAGGACGAATCATTTGCGAGTGACAGTTATAACAACCCTCACGTACATAAATATCACGACCTTCAATTTCGAGAGGAGTGTATGGTTTTACGGCTTCAATTTTAGGAATATTTTCGTCTACAAAAATAGTAGGAATAATTTCGACAGCCCCACCAATAGCAGTAGCAACTAACGAAAGAACGGTAAATAAAACACCGCGTCTTTCTAACCAGTTGTGCCAGTCTTCACCTTTTTGACGGGCAGCAGGTATTTTTTCTAATGGCATAGCCTCGGCCAAGGTGTCTTCAACGGTGTGTCCTTTAACAGTTTTAACCAAATTGTAAACCATATAAAGTGCGCCTATAAAGTAAAATGTTCCACCAATTGCACGGATGTAGTGTAAGGGTAAGATGGCTGTTACGGTATCCATAAATTCACCATATTTTAAGGCGCCGCTAGGTTCAAATTCTTTCCACATTAAGGCTTGTGTCCAACCGGCAATATACATAGGGATTACATATAATAATATACCAATGGTACCAATCCAAAAATGATGGTTGATTAATTTAACTGAGTAAATTTTGGTGTTATATAAACGGGGAACCATCCAATATAACATACCCATAATCATAAAACCGTTCCAACCCAGTGTTCCTACGTGAACATGAGCTACAATCCAGTCGGTAAAATGCGCGATGGCATTTAATGATTTAAATGAAAGCATAGGACCTTCAAAAGTACTCATACCATATGAAGTAATACCTACTACAAACATTTTTAAAATAGGGTTTTCTCTTACCTTATCCCAAGCACCGCGAAGGGTTAATAAACCGTTAATCATACCACCCCAAGAAGGGAAGATAAGCATTAATGAGAAAATAGTTCCTAATACTTGTGCCCATTCGGGAGTTGCAGAATATAATAAATGGTGTGGTCCTGCCCAAATATATAAGAAAATCAATGTCCAGAAATGAATAATAGATAATCTGTAAGAATAAATAGGACGTTTAGCAACTTTTGGCACGTAGTAATACATTAAACCTAAGATTGGTGTTGTTAAGAAAAATGCTACGGCATTATGGCCATACCACCATTGTACCACGGCATCTTCGACGCCGGCATAGGCTGAATAACTTTTAGTTAATGTAGCCGGCAAACTTAAATTGTTAAATAAATACAACATGGCAATTGTTACTGCAGTTGATAAGTAGAACCAAATTGCTACATAAATATGTCGTACACGTCGTTTAACAACTGTCATAATTAAGTTGGCGGTAAATACAAGCCAAACAACAACAACCAACAAATCGATTGGCCATTCTAATTCGGCATATTCTTTACTTTGCGTAATACCTAAAGGAAGGGTGATTGCTGCCAATAAAATGATTAACTGCCAGCCCCAAAAATGAATTTTGCTCAAAGTATCGTTATACATACGCACTTTAAGCAATCGTTGGGTACTGTAATAAACACCTGCAAAAATACCGTTACCTACAAAGGCAAATATAGCAGCGTTAGTGTGTAAAGGTCTTAGTCGTCCGTAGCTAAGCCATGATATTCCGTCCATGTAATGCGGAAACCAATACAAATAAGCTACCATTAGACCTACCGTAAATGCTGTAACTCCCCAGACAACTGTTGCCCAAGAAAACAGTTTTACGATCTTGTCGTCATAATAAAATTTCTGTTTTTCCATAGAAAATTAATTTTGGTTAATTATTATTTTGTTTTTCTGTTTTTTTATATTCTTTACCATCGGGTTGCGCACCAAATTCTTCGTCAAACAGCATGCGCACTCCGGGTGTGTAAGTGTCTTCGTATTGGTTATTTTTAACAGATGATAAAAACAGCACTAAAAAAATTAATGCTAATATCAAACTGATAAAAATGGTAAGGTATAATGCAACCATAAGATGTCTTTACGTTAAATTTATTTTAACTCAACAAAGATACAATTATTTTTTATAATACCAACTCATCCTATATATATTTAACTGTTTGATTTATAGTTTTTTGGAAGTGATATTTGTTAAAATTGTAACAAAAATAACTATAGAAATAGAACTGATTGGCATTAAAATAGCTGCTACTATTGGGGTTAAATTATCTGTTACAGCAAAACTGAGTCCAATAATATTATAGACAAATGCTATGACAAAACTCACAAAAATGATTTTTTTTGTTTGTTTTGATACTTGTAAAAAAGTGCTAAGTTTGGATAATTTGTCAGCCTTTAAAATACCGTCGGATGAAGGGGTAAAAACATTGGTGTTTTCGGATATTGCCAATCCTACGTCGGCTTGTTGTAAAGCGCCGGCGTCGTTTAATCCGTCACCAATCATCATAACTACCTTGCCTTTTTCTTGCAATTGTTGGATGAAATCCATTTTGTCATGCACCGATTGGTTAAAATAATAGCTTACACTTTTGGGAAGCAATTCTTCTAAATGGGCTTTTTCGCTGTCATTATCGCCCGATAATACTACTAGCTTTTTATTTTTTTGTAATTCGGAAAAAAGTTTTGTAATCCCCTCGCGATAGCTTGCCGTAAAAATAAATTTACCCAAAATTTGTGCATCTTTGGCAAAATAAACTTTGGTTGACAAATCGTTGTCCGCTACTGCAACAAATGAAGCAGAGCCTAATTTATAACGATGATTTTTGTCGTGGGCTTCAATACCCTTGCCTACTACTTCGTTGATATTGTCAAGATTTTTTACGACTACATCTTTATAATGTTCGTATATCAATCTGCTTAACGGATGGTTAGATGATTTAACCATTGTTTTAATAATCGATTGGTCTTCATCCGAAAGTTTTTCACCTTCGTAATGCACTTCATATTTTTCTTGTGAAGTGAGTGTGCCGGTTTTATCAAAAACAATGGTATCTACTTTTGACATCGCTTCAATCACTTGGGCGTTTTTCAGGTATAGATTTTTGTAACCGAATTTTCGCAACACATTGCCAAAGGCAAATGGTGCCGATAGTGCCAAGGCGCAAGGGCAAGCAACAATTAGCACGGCGGTAATCACCCAAATAGCTTTTGAAAAACCTGCTTCAACAAACCAATAAGTACCTGCCAAAAGTGCGATAGACAAAATAATATAGGTAAAATATTTACTTATTTTATCAGTTAATGATTTGATATTGACGATTTTAGAATCGTGAAAAGCCTCGCGACTCCATAGTTTGGTCAAATAACTGTTATCGACATCGCTAATGGCTTCAATCTCGATAAATCCGCCTATTTGTTTACCGCCTGCCAATAATTGGTCACCTACTTTTTTGTCAACCGGAATAGATTCTCCTGTAACAAAACTGTAATCAATCAAGGCGTTATTTTTCATCAAAATAGCATCAACGGGAATAATTTCTTCATTTCTGATAAGCAATCTGTCTCCCGGAACGATATCTTTGATTTCTAACACTTCCTCTTTGTCATCAACAATTTTAGTGACGGCAATAGGAAAATACGATTTATAATCGCGTTCAAATGACAAATAATCATACGTAATTCGTTGAAAATATTTTCCGAGCAATAAGAAGAAAATCAATCCGGTTAAACTGTCAAAATAACCGGTACCTGTCCCTGAAATAACTTCGTAGCTGCTACGCAAAAACAGCACGGTTATGCCAAGGGCAATCAGTATATCGACATTGACAATTTTTTGTTGCAATCCTTTGATGGCAGACTCGAAATAGTCGCGCGCCGAATATAAAACTGACGGAATTGCCAATCCCATCATAATCCATCTGAATAGCGGTGCAAATTTTTCAATCCAAAATCCTTCGGATTGGATATATTCAGGTAAGGACATCAGCATAATATTGCCAAAGGCAAAGCCGGCTATGGCAAGTTGATACAATATTTTTTTATCAGATTTCTTTTTATCCTTGTCCAAATCATCAAGACTGATAAGAGGCGGGTAGGCAATAGATGCTAGTATTTCGACTACTTCGCGCAAGGATAATTTGTCGCCGTTGTAGGTAATTCTTACGTTTTTGGTTGGAAAATTAACTTCCGAATGGGTAATATTTTTGTTAAGCTGATCGAGATGTTCGAGCACCCAAATACACGAACTGCAATGAATATTGGGAATGTAAAAATTGACTATTTTGATATTACCGTCATCAAATTCGAGCAATTTTTTTTCGATTTCGGCATTGTCAAGGTAAGCATATTTTTGCTTGATGCTTTCATCAATATTTTCTGTTTTGATACCCGGTGTATCATTAATTGTATAGTACTGACTCAGTTGATTTTGATTCAGAATTTCATATACCGTTTTACAGCCGTTGCAACAAAAAGGTTTATTGTCGAACCATACGGTTTCGGCTTCGGTCATTTCGAGTCCGCAGTGATAACATGTTAATTTCTCTTTGCTTGCCATGATGTTTGTGTTTCGTGGGCAAAGTTATTACTTAATTTTTAATGTTGAATGAAAAATAAATGTCACTGTGAGAACGAAGGACGTGCAGTCTCTTAGTTTTAAGTAGAAAGACTGAATTAAAGAAACAGATTGCTATATCCTATGTCTTGCTATGACAAAAATGAATAACGATTGTAATGTCATTCAGAACGAAGCTTGCGGAGTGAAGAATCTCAATTGAAAAGAAACAGATTGCCACGTTACTCCTGCGTCGTTCCTCGCAATGAACTGTGTTAAAATCCAAGCTTTTTTGCATTTTTCTTTTTTTTCAAAAAGCCTTTGATTTTTTGGGAGGCTGTTTCGAAAAAAAAGAAAAAAAGTTATTATTATACCGGTCGTGTACTTGCAAAATCTGCGTTATATTTTTGACCACTATTAGCTATGGCAAATACTTGTTTTATCAACTTATTTGCGATAGCGACCTTTATAACCTTTTCAGGCTTACCTACTTGTTTTAATCTTTCATACATTTCAATGGCTTGTTTATTATATTTTTTTGCTACCCAACTACACATGTACAACATTTTTCTAGCTTTTGGATTACCCATTTTACTGATATGTCCTTTACCCTTTACAGAGGTGCCGGATTGATAAATACGTGGACTAAACCCAATATACGCTATCAATTGCTTGTAATTCTCAAACTTTGTAAAGTTGTCTGTAATAACAATCAACATAATAGCTGTTTTTACTCCGATACCCGGAATACTTTGTAGCAATTCCATAGTTTCTTTATAACCTTCTTCTGCAATTTTTTTACTCTCTGCTTCTAATTTTTTCACTTCTTCATTTAGATTTTCAATCGTTTTAGCTATGCTTTCTTTAACACTACTTGGCATCTTTCCTGTCGATGTAAAAGCGCCTAATTGGTTATTCAGCATGGTTAATTGTTTTTGATAGCCGCCAATCAGGGTGTCAATCTGTTGTAACATATATATGGCATCACTTGATGGATTCCACTGTTTTAAATCCTGACTCATACCATAACTGGCTATAGTTTGCGCATCTTTTTTATCCGTTTTAGCTCTAAGCATCTTCATCTGTGAATATCGCCTGATAACTAAGGGGTTAACAACGCTAACAAATGCTTTCTTACTGTGCAAAAAATCAGCTAATTTCATGTAATAAGGACCCGAAGCCTCCATGACAAAAGTAAAGTCTTTACCTGTTTCTTCCCACAATTTCATAAAGCCTGTTTTGTTGTTGTGATAGACATTGTGTTCCCATTTGCCATTTTCTTTTAAAAAACTTACGTCAAAAGTTTGTTTTGAAATGTCAATTCCTGTAACTTTGCTCATGATAATGAATTTTTATTATTAAAGGTAAAACTACTTTTTGTCTTATCAATCCTAAATTCAGGCTTTGTGCCTAATGAACTGTCCAAGATCTAAAAGTAGGGGGAAAAGGGACTAGCATTCAGAACGGTCTAAAAAGACAAATGACAAACAACAGTCTTATTCTTTTCCCTTTACCTTTTTTTGGTTAAACTTGTTTTCAATTTACATTACTTTTTTATACTTTGCAAACATAGGATGACAGTGTGTTATTAAGATTCTTCACTCCATTCGTCGTTCCTCCTCATTACGTTCTGAATGACAGAGCGTTTTGTCATTCACAGGGAGTCACTTTGTCATTCAGAGGGAAGAATGACCGAAGAATCTAATTACACTTTCAAATAATTTGTAAATTTGCTAAATGAAAACACTCGGAACACATAATTATTATGTCTACATTTTAACTAATAAAACAAAAACGGTTTTATACACAGGCGTAACAAATAATTTAGTTGAACGATTATATTTCCATTCTCACCCAGAACCATTTTCAAGATCTTTTACAGCGAAATATAAATGTTATTATTTAGTTTATTTTGAACGATTTACGCAAATTAATGATGCTATTGCAAGAGAGAAACAGATAAAAGGAAAAAGTAGAATGAAAAAAAATAAAATGATAACAGAATTTAATCTGAATTGGAAGTTTTTAAATGAGGAAATTTAATTTGTTATTGAAATTCGTTATAACATTTATTTATAGAGATTCTTCACTCCATTCGTCGTTCCTTCTCATTGCGTTCTGAATGACAGAGCGTTTTG
>Ga0256843_1001687_pt1 | contig 17030 bp, 16 predicted proteins | sample AlvinellametaG_FD_191572 | JGI IMG/M metagenome (GOLD analysis project Ga0256843, IMG submission 191572) | Pompeii worm associated microbial communities from hydrothermal vent at the East Pacific Rise, Pacific Ocean - Alvinella | ecosystem: Host-associated > Annelida > Integument > Unclassified ... | reverse complement strand
TTGATATTCTTGAATTACTACTTTATAAGTATTATCTCCAACTTTTACATCAAATGCAAGAGTTTCTTTATTTCTTACATATTTAATAAATTCATTTGTTTTAAAAGCTGCATTTATGTTTTCTTTATTTTTACCATAAATGTTAGCGATTAGATAACCATCTCTTCTTAAAGCTTTTGTAGCTTTTTTTGAAGTACTCTCTCTAACGATACCTTCTAACATTTTGTCTCCTTAAGATTTTTTAGAAATGACATTATACCAAAAATTATTGATTTTTCAGTTTTTTTAAGGCTTCATAAGCTTCATTTATCTCTTTTAGCTTATTTTCGGCATATTCAAGTAAGTCTTTTGGTAAATTTTTAGAAGCTAATTTATCATAATGATACTCTTTTACTAATTCTTTATAATTTTTCTTAATAGTATCCCAATCATCTGTTGGTTTTGAATTTAAAATTTCATAATAACTACTATTTTTATCTCCATTAAATTTCATAGCTTCTTTAATCTCATCTAAGATTCTTGTATCACCATCTACATCTGTAAGTTCTTCTAAAATTTTCAATACATAAGCTTTTGGTGCTTCATCTAAAGAAGCTAATTTTTGTGCAAATTCTTCAAGATTATCTACTCTGTCTTTTTCTCTATTAAAAATTTCCTCATAAATATCAATCACATCTTGTGATTTATTTGTAAGTTTTGCGAGTTCTAAATATCTTTGTGAAATATAAGTAGCTTCATCACTAGAAACTATTCCATTGCTTTTTGCTACTTTAGCCATAAGAGCTACAATAATTCCATCTAAATCATCTAATACTTCATAATAGTTGTAGTATGTTTTTTCTTCTTTTGGCGGTGTATATTCAAAATTTTCATTTGAATTACTATTATTTTGAGTTGTAGAACTTGTGTCTACATAAGCTTCTTTATGAGTATTTTTTGCACCACAATAGATACAAAATTCATCATCACATTTTATATTTTTACCACAGTTTTCACATTTACATCCAAATTTTGTAATATTTTCATATACTTTATAAGCTAAAAAAATCGCTGCTATAAGTAAAATTAAATTCATCATATTTTTATAACCTTTTTTTGGTAGAATTATAACTAAAAAGGAATAAAATGAATCTATTTGAGATAGAAAATTTACCAAATATTGATAATGAGCTATTTACTACTCTTTTATCAAAAAAAAATATTACTATAAAAAAAATTATCTCTAATACTTTAAAAACACCTCAAACATTTCAAAGTGATAAAAATGAATTTGTAGTTTTATTAAAAGGGTGTGCAAAAATAGAAATAAACAGTGAGATTAAAAAACTAAAAAGTGGAGATATTCTTTTTATACCTGCAAATACAAAGCATACACTGCTTAAAACAAAAAAAATAGCGATTTGGCTTGCTATTTATTTTTGAAAATGTAAAATATATTCTTCATTCCCTTCTTTACCAAGTATTGAGCTTTTTTCTTCTCTTATTAATTCCCAATTTTTTAGTTTACATTGAAGTTTAAAATTTTCTAAGGCATTAAAAATAGCCCTTTCATCAATAACTACACCTTTTTTATTTCTTTTAGCATTTTTACCAACTTCAAATTGTGGTTTAAAAAGTAAAATAATATCTTTTTTTGCTAATTCATCCACTTTATCTATAATATGAAGTAATGAAATAAAACTTACATCACTTACAATAATGTCAAATTTTTCTGGATAATTAAACTCTCTAATATCCATTTCTTCATAAACTTCACTTCTTTTATCATCTTTGATTTTAGGATGGAGTTGCTCTTTTCCTACATCTACACAAACAACCTTTTTTATTCCATAATTAAGTAAAACCTCACTAAATCCACCTGTACTACTTCCTATATCTAAAGCTAATCTATCTTTTAGAGATATTTCATATTTATCAATATAATTTTTAAGCTTCCAAGCTGCACGAGATACAAAAGTATCCCCTAAAATTTCAATATTAGCTTCATCCACTTTAAAAGCTGGTTTTTTAATAATCTCACCATTTACTCTTACTTTTTCATTTAAAATAGCTTCTTTTGCTTTATTTCCACTTTCAAAAAAACCATTTTCTACTAAATATTTATCTAATCTCACGATAATAAATCCCTTAAACTCTCTTTTATATTTTTTCCATTTAAAATATGATAAACCTCATCAGCTATAGGAGTATATATCCCAAATTTTTTGGATAATTTATATATAGCAGTGGTTGTAAAAACACCTTCAGCTACTTCACCTAATTCATCTAAAATAGTTTCTAATTTTTTACCACTTGCAAGACCAAGCCCTACTCTATAATTTCTACTTAAAGTTGAATTTGCTGTCAAAAACAAATCACCTGCCCCTGCTAGTCCTAAAAATGTCTCTTTTTTAGCACCAAAACTTTCTCCAAATCTATCCATTTCAATAAGTCCACGAGATAATAAAGAAGCTTTTGCATTTTCTCCAAGATTTAATCCTGCACAAATACCACTAGCAATAGCTATCACATTTTTATAAGCCCCAGCAATCTCTACACCCATAACATCACTATCAATATATGTTTTTATAAAATCTGGAAAAAATTCACTAAATTCTTTTGCTAAAGTTAAATTATAACTAGCTAATACAAGTGCTGTAGGTTTATACTCAATCACTTCTTTTGCAAATGATGGACCCCCTATATAAACAATATTTTCTTTTGGTAAATATTCTTCATAAATTTCATTGATAAATTTAAAATTATCTTTATCTATCCCTTTAGATGCTACCAAAACTTTTTTGTTTTTTAAATCTATTGTTTTTAAAAAATCTTTTAAACTTTGAGAAGCAACTGATATAACTAAATAATCTCTTTTTAAAGCTTCATCTAAACTAACAAATCCTTCATAGTCTCTTTTTGTCCTAGAAGTAATTACACACTTTTGTTTTGTTTTAAATGCACGAAAAAGGGCTTCTCCCCACTTCCCTGCTCCTATTATTGCGAGTGCCATTTTGCAAACTCCTCCATATCATTTTTTAATCTATCTACTTCAAAAGTATCACCTATTACAACTAACACATCTCCATCATCTAATTTATTATTTTCTAAGACTAATTCTAATTTATCACTTTTTTCTCTATCTACGATACCAATTGGGATTAAATTATAATTTGTTTCCAATTCAACCTCATTTAGATATTTACCATCTAAAAAAGAATTTTTAACTATTTCTATTTGAGCAAATACTAAATTATTATCTTCAAATACAATATTATGAATAAATTCTAATGTAATAGGTTTTTTTAATATAGAATCTATTCTATTAGCTGTAATTTCATAAGAATTAATAATCTGATTTACTCCTGCTAACCTATATCTATGTTCATATTCTCTATCATTTGATTTTGCAATCAATTTAATATCTTTATTTAAATTCCTAATACTTAAAGCTAAAAACATATTTCTAGCTTCATCTTCAAGCATACAAATAGCTACTTTTGCTTCTTTAATACCTATATTTATCAAATCTTCATCTAAAATCTTATCACTAAAAAATTCAACATTTAAATATCCATCATCTTCGGCTTGTTTTTTTTCATCTTCATTATATACTATCAATAAAAACTGTTTTTTATCTAAATATTTAGCTACTGACTTACCATTTCTACCATAACCAAATAAAACTATATTTCTCATAAGCTACTCTTTTGTAATCTAAATTTAAAATAATTAATACTTCTTATATCACCAATAACCAATAATACATCACCTGCTTCTAATAAAATTTCAGCATCTGGATTAAAATAAAAATATCTATCCATAAACTCTATATTATGAGAAAACAATGTAATAGGTTTCACTTTTAATACACCTATTAAAATAAGTTTTTCTTGTTTAAAATTAATCTCCCCTACAAGTTTCTTATCAATAAAACTATTCTCTAACACTTCAATTTCATCAACTTTTGTTTGAGATTTATTTGAAAAAATAGCTGTAATTATTTCAAATGAAACAGGATTACCAATATATTCACTTGTAAATAAAGCTGAAATCCTAGTAGGATTTATTACATATTTTGCGCCTGCTTTTGATATTTTTTCTTCATTTCTTTCATCATTTGCAATAGCTATAATATCTTTATCACTATATGAACTAAGAGATAGAGAAAGAAATGTATTTACAATATCATCATTTGTAAGAATAAATATTTTTTTAATATGCTCAAAATTAAATAATTCTAATGTTTCTTTTTTAGTAATATCTGCTTTTAAAGCTAAAAAACCTCTTTCAGTTGCTTCTTGTATTTTATCTTCATCTAAATCAACTATAATAAATTTTTCATTATCATTTTTTAGATTATTTGCTACTAATTCTGTAACTTTTGAATATCCACAAATAAGATAAAAACTACTTAATTTATGTGCTTCATTTTCAATTCTTTGTGATTTTACTTCTTGTAATTTTTCTGTAAAAGCAGATGCAATAATTGAAGTAGAAAAAGAGATAAAAGCAATACCTGCTAAAATCAAAAACATTGTAAGAATTCTTCCTTGATGAGTTACAGGAGAAATATCCCCATAACCTACAGTGGAGATTGTAATCAAACTCCAATAAATTGCATCAAAAAAGTTATGAATATTTGGGTTTACTTTGTATTCAAATACATAAATAACAGCACCACCAATAAAAGTGATAAACCCAACTAACATTAAAAGAGTAATAAGCTCAAACTTTTTAGTTTTTAAAATAGAAAGAAAATTATTTACACTTTTTGTATATCTAAGTACTTTAAATAATCTAAATAACATAAAGACTCTTAAAATTCTAAGTGGTCTATATGCTGGAAGAATTGCTAAAAGGTCAATTATTGCAAAAGGAGATGTTATATATTCAAGTTTTTTAGAAAAAATCTCTTTTAATACTTTTTTAGTATCAAATTCTCTACCTAAAAAAGCAGATTCTTCCTCCTCTTTTAAAATTATATCTCTACAATCATTATATATCCAAAAACGGATAATATATTCTACTATAAAAATAGTAGTAACTACATAAATATCATAAATATAAAGAATTTCTCCTAAGCTATTTTTAACATCATAAAGTAATATAAAAACACTACTTAAGACGATTAAAATCATAAAAATATCAAAAAATTTTTTATACTTATAATTATCATCTTCTAAAAGGGCACGAAAAAATTTTTTCGTATCATTATACCCTTTTGAAACATTTAAATAAGTTGCTATATAAATTAAAAGTTTTTCAATCACGATAATTTTTCTTTCAATAACTGATTTACTTTTTGTGGATTTGCACTACCTCTGCTTGCTTTCATTACTTGTCCTACAAAAAATCCAAATAATTTATCTTTTCCAGCTTTGTATTCTTCTACTTTATCTGTATTTTTAGATAAAACTTCATCGATAATAGCTATAATCGCACTATCATCACTTACTTGTTTGATTCCAAGTTTTTCGATAGCTTCATCTACATCACTTACACCCTCAGCCATAAATAAATCAAGTAAATCTTTTGCACCTTTACCTGAAATAGTAGAATCTTCTACTCTTTTTACAATCATACCTAAAGTTTTTGCATCAATAGGTGATTTTGTAATATCAAAGATAGCAGCTTTTTTCAGTCTACCTAAAAGCTCACTTGTTAGATAACTTACTGCATTTTTACCACTTACACCGCATTTTACTACTTCTTCAAAATAATGAGCCATATCTAAATCACTTGTAAGCACAATAGCATCATATTCTTTAATTTTATATTCTTTAATAAATCTTTCTTTTTTTTCATCAGGAAGTTCTGGAATCTCTACATTCATACTTTCTTCATCTACAACAAGTTCTAATAGGTCTGGATCTGGGAAATATCTATAATCTGCTGCATCTTCTTTACCTCTCATAGAGATAGTAATCCCTTTAGCAGAATCAAAAAGTCTAGTTTCAAGATAAACTTCATCCTCATATACACCATCTTCGATAGCTTCTATATGTCTTTCTACTTCATACTCAATAGCTTTAGCAATAAATCTAAATGAGTTGATATTTTTAATCTCTACTCTTGTACCAAACTCTTCTTGTCCTTTTGGTCTAACAGATACATTTACATCAACTCTAAAGCTACCTTCTTGCATATTTGCATCACTAATACCAAGATATCTTACAATTGAATGTAATTTTTTAAGATAAAGAATAGCCTCTTCACTACTTCTCATATCTGGTTCAGACACTATTTCAAGTAATGGAGTACCTGCTCTATTTAAATCCACTTTTGAATGGCTTCCATCATGTGTATTTTTACCTGCATCCATCTCTAAGTGAGCTCTTGTGATTCCGATAGTTTTTTTAGACCCATCTTCAAAATCAATTACTAACTCCCCTTTTCCAACAATAGGAATCTCAAATTGAGAAATTTGATAACCTGTTGGTAAATCTGGATAAAAATAGTTTTTTCTTGCAAAAATTGATCTTTGATTAATCTCAGCATTTACAGCTTTTGCAAACATTACTGCTTTTTTCATAGCTTCTTTATTTACTACTGGTAATGCTCCAGGAAGTGCCATACACATAGGACATGTATGAGTATTTGCTTCATCTCCAAAAGATGTAGCACATTCACAAAATAGTTTTGATTTTGTATTTAATTGAACATGAACTTCTAGACCTATTACAACTTCATAATGTTTATTCATAAAAATATCTCCTTAAATTTTAAATATATTTTGTAATTATACCACTTTTTAAAAATATTCTGATATAATGTCATCACTAAACGGGCAAAATTCCTTAGAGTATGGAAGAATCTACAAATATTCTACTAAAACCCTAACCAATTTTGAGTTTAGAATTTACTAAGAAGAGAACAAGATGAACATTTATGTTGGAAATTTGGCTTATAGCCTAACTGAAGAAGAATTAAGAAGTGAATTTGCAAACTACGGAGAAGTAGTAAGTGTAAAAATTATCGTAGATAGAGAAAACAATAACAGAAGCAAAGGTTTTGGTTTTGTTGAAATGGCAGAAACTGAAGCTGCTAATAAAGCTATCGAAGAATTAAACGGAAAAGTTGTAGCTGGAAGAAACTTAAGAGTTAACGAAGCTAAACCAAGAAACTTCTAATTAATCTTTAAAAATCTAACTCATCTTCGAGTTAGATTAAAATTTTATCTTATTTACATTTTCTAAAAGTCCATTTGCTACTTGATTATTATCATTTATCACTTTATTTATATTATCAATAACTTTTTTATTTTCATTTGTTTTATCAGCTACATCAATAATATGCTCACTAGCTTCTAATACTTCATTTGTTTTTTCATTAATACTAAAACCTATTTCTTGAATTGATTGAGATAATACCTGAATAGTAGAATCAATCTCTATTAAACTTTTTTGAGTTTTTTCAGCTAGTTTTCTAACTTCATCCGCAACTACAGCAAATCCTCTACCATGCTCCCCTGCTCTAGCAGCTTCAATAGCAGCATTTAGGGCTAAAAGATTTGTTTGTTCTGCTATTTCATTTATTATTTGTATAACTTTTTTGATATCATGAGATTGTTTTACTACTTCTTCCGTTTTATTAGAACTATCAAGCATATCTTCACTAAGCTGTCTTACAAAATCAACTATTTCATTTAAGCTTTTTATCTGAGAATTTGAAAATTCTATTAAAGCCTCACTTGAATCTTTAAGTTCATGAGATTTTTCTTTTAATTCTTCACCAAAAGCTTTATTTTCTATAAGCATATTTTTAATAACTTCTGCTACCAAATTTGTTACTTTTTCCACTTTTCCATAATTATTAGATACTCTATCTCTAAAATCATATTTTGTAAACTTATCTAATACATTTAAAATTTCTATTAAATTTGTACCAATATTTTTATTTATATTTTCAGCCATATTGTTTATTACAGATTTCAATCTTTTAAGTATAGGATTTAAAGGTTCATTTTCTATTCTTTTTGTTAAATCACCATCTGAAAAAAGTTGTAATTGATTTATAGTATGAGCAATAAACTCTTCATCCGAATGTTTTAAATTATTTAATTTTTCAATATATTGATTTACTAATTTTAAGATTTCAGCAATCTCATCTTTTGATGTAATTTCAATAGATTCTACCTCATCTTTATTTAATTTTATAAAGAAATTTTTCAGTAAATTTAAAGAATCATTAATAGATTTTGGAATATATATAACTAATACTAAAACAAATAATCCAACTATAACTAAAATAATACTACCCATTATTATAAATTTTTGAACTTCAGATTCATTTTCTTCTATAACTTGATGAGTTTTATTTTCTAAATATCTATTTGTATTTAATACTAATTGTTTTATAGAACCACTTAAAGTATCAAATTTATTGATTAATTCTTTAATTTCATTAATATTATTTAATAAATTTTTTAGATTTGAAATATAATCATTCATTAAAAGTTCTATATTTTTTAATACTTTTTCATCTTGTACAGGTTTTAAAGTATTATTATATATTTCAAGATTTTTTTCTAATTGTTTAAAAGCATTTTCTATTTTTATAGCTGTTTGTTTATTATTATCTAATAAAAACTTATTAGCATATACTTCTTCTTTTAAAAATTCTCTTATCCATTTAGCCGTAACAAACAAAGTATCTAAATGTTTTGTTTTATGTTCATCATATAAAATTTGTGTAAGTTCTTTGTCTATAACTAACATATGATTATCTAACTTAGCTACTATTTTATCTCTTTGTGATATCAATTTAACGATTTTATCAAATTTATTTTTATATATATTAATAGTTTTTTCAAAAACTTGTACATTTTTATTGATTATCTTATCTCCGTTTAATTGATGTACACTTTTAATAGCTTTATTATAAGATTTATAAAATCTATTTAAAGATTTTTTTGCTAAAGTTGGATTTTTATCTATATTTATAAGATATTTTTGTGTATCAAGCTCCATATCCATAACACTATTTTCAATTTTACTGATTAAAATTTGTTTTTTATTAAATGCTTGAATAATATATAATTTTTTACTCATCCCTTTTGTAATAAACATATTATAAATAATTGCAGATAAAATAATTAAAAACATTATTCCAAAAGAAAACAATAATCTTTTTCTAATAGTTATATGGTTTAAAGCTTTCATTTTCGACTCCTTAATAAAGCAATAAGGTTATTTTAATACTAGATAAAAAAAAGAAGTAAAAAAATAGACTTAAATTAATAAATAACTATTCATTGTTACAAAATTACACTTTAATGACAAAATTAATTTAATATCCATTTGGAAGTTTTAATAAACGAGGATCTATACTTGATAATTCTTTATTATGTGTAATTTCTTCATACCATTTAATAATCTGTCCACTAGCTATAAAAAGCCAATCTATTAAATCATTTGTAGGAGTATCTTTTTGTCTAGCAGTTTCTAATACATCTTCAACTAATTGTGCGAAAATATTTATTCTTGTAAGTTTTAAAAAAGCAGTAGCAGATTTTAGAGAGTGAAAAATTCTAAATAATTCATTTATAGATTCTGTATAATCACTCTCTAATCTTTCTATCACTAAATCAATTTCATCAATTATATAATCCCATTGATTTAGAAATTCTTCAACAATTTCGCTATCATTTTCTTCATATAATTTATCTAAAATCCCCATTAATCCTCTATTCTAATTAAATTTATCTTTCTTTTTACAAATGGTAATAAAGATATCTCTTTTATCGCATTTTGAATATCACTCTCAACTGCTTCATGAGTAGAAAGTAACACTTTTACAAATTCATTTCCTTGTTTTTGTAAAAAGTTATTAATTGAAATACTATTTTTAGCTAAAATAGATGTAATCTTTTCTAATACACCAACTTCATCATTTACAGCAATTCTTAAATAATATTTACTTTTGATTTCATTTTTATCTCTTAATTTAAAATCACCTTCTTCAAGTGGCTTTTTATATCCTAACATTGGAGCATTGCTTCCTCTAACTATTGAAATAATATCACTAATAACTGCACTTGCAGTCGCATCACCACCAGCACCAGCTCCATAATATAATGTCTCACCCACTTTATCACCTACTACACTCACAGCATTCATTACACCTTCTACTTTTGAAAGCATTTCTGAGCTTTTTATCATAGTTGGATGAACTCTAAGTTCTATAAATTCATTATCTTTTTTTGCAATTCCAAGTAGTTTGATTTCATATCCAAACTCTTTAGCAAATTCCATATCAATAGTAGATATATTTTCAATCCCTTCTATTAAAATATCGTCAGGTTTTGCATCTATATTATAAGCAATACTTGCTAAAATAAGTAATTTATGTGCAGCATCAAATCCTCCTACATCAAAAGTAGGATCAGCTTCTGCATATCCAAGCTCTTGTGCTGTTTTTAGAATTTCATCATAATTAGCTCCTGCTTTCATTTCAGTAAGCATATAATTACAAGTACCATTTATTATCCCTTTGATACTTTCTATATGATTTGCACTAAGTCCTTCTCTTAAGGCTTTAATAATAGGAATACCACCAGCTACACTTGCTTCATATTCAAAAGGCTTCTCACTCATCTCTTGAAGCTCAAATCTATGATATGCAAGTAATGCTTTATTTGCAGTTACTACTGCTTTATTATTTTCAATTGCACTTTTTACTACTTTATAAGCTTCATCTACTCCACCCATAAGCTCAACAACAATATCAATCTCAGGATCAGTAGTTACATCAAGATAGTTATCAGTAAGTATAATATTTACATCTCTTTTTTTATTTAAATTTCTAACAACTCCTGTTTTTACTATAATCTCTTTTCCACTTCTAGCACGAATTATATCTTTATTATCATTTAAAATTTTAACTACACTCTCGCCTACTGTACCTACTCCAACAATTCCTATCTTAACCATAAAAAATACCTTTTTATAAAATTTTATGTATAATTATAACAAAAAAAGATTTTTTAAGAGTTTTTAAAGGAAAAGAATGAAAAATTTAATAGTTATAACAACTATAATAGGATTTTTATTTGTTGGTTGTACACAAGAACAACAAAATAAACTTAGTCGTGGAGTGCAAAATTGGACAGGTGTAAATGGTGTAATAGATATTTACAGTGGTGGTAAATTAGTAAAAAGATTTATAAAAATAGATAAACTAACTACTGCAAAAGGTACTGATGATGGGGAAATTAGACCTTATAGATTTGGATATGGATATATAGATAATAACTTTAATTATAAAGTAGATAAAGGGGAGAAAAAAGTATATTTTGAGGTTAGTAATTATTCTACTCAATATGTATTTTATGAAAGCCCTTTAAAATAATGGATAGATCCAATCAAGAAAAATATATTATAAAAGGGATATCTTTTACCCCTTTTATTGCTTTATTTGTATTTTTAGTTTTAACTCTTAGTCTATTTTTTATATATCTACAAAAATTCAAAAGAACTGAAACTAAAGAATATAAAAACACTATCATTGAATTAAGAAAAGAAGCCACAAAAACTATCCTTTTATCTCAAGTAAATGATATAGATACAAAAATAAAAAATTTAAATATCTCAATTAAAAAACATTTAAAAGAAAGAATAGATGAAGCAAATGCTATCATAGATAGAATAATAAAAAACAATCCAAACAAATCAAAAAAAGAGATTAAAGAAATAATTAAACAAGTATTAAGTGCCATAAGATTTAACAATTCAAGAGGATACTATTTTGTATATGATAAATCTACAAATATAAGTCTTATCCATCCAATTAAAAAATTTGTAAATAAAAATATGAGTAATTTTAAAGATAAAAGAGGTACAGTTATTGTAAATCTAACTAATTCTATTATTAAAAAAAATAATGAAGGATATGCTACTATTTATTTCGCAAAACCTAATAGTCCTAATAAAGAATTTAAAAAAATAATATTTGTTAGATATATCCCTTCATTAAATTGGGTTATTGGTACTGGTGAATATATAGATGATGCTTTGAATGAATTAAAAAGTAATCTTAAACAAGAAATTATAAAAAAAAGATATGGAAAAAATGGTTATTTTTGGATTCAAAATAAAGAATATGTAATAGCTCACCCTTTTAAACCTGAATATATTAATAAAAATATAGATGAATTATATGATCATAAAGGTAATAAAATTTTTAAAAAATTTGCAAAAGAAGCTATCACTCATAAAAATGGAACTTTTGTTACATATTATTGGGAAAATCCTATAAATCATAAAATAGAAGAAAAAATAAGTTTTGTTTATTATATTCCTCAGCTAGATTGGATAATAGGTACAGGATTGTATCTAAATGATTTACAAAATTTAATAGATAAAAAAATTAAAAAAACAACTTCTAATATAAACCAGTTTTTATTATCTATATTAATTATTTTTATCTTAATATCAATTTTAGTTTCTATAATTTCATATATTTTATCTAAAAAAACAAAATCATTATTTGAAATTTACAAAAAAGATTTAGAACATAAAATAGATATAGCCATTAAAGAAAACTTACAAAAAGATAAAATTTTACAAGAGCAATCAAAATTAGCAGCTATGGGAGAAATGATAGGTGCAATAGCTCATCAATGGAGACAACCTCTAAACTCGTTAGCTTTAAATATTCAACTTTTAGTAGAAGATTATTTGGATAAAAAAGTTGATGAAAAATATTTAGAAAATTTTGAAGAAAAACAGATGGAAATTATTAAATTTATGTCAAAAACTATTGATGATTTTAGAAACTTTTTTAAAATCAAAAAAGAAAAAGAAACTTTTAGTGCAAAAAAAACTATAAAAGAGGTGTTAAATTTAGTAAATGCTCAATTAAAAAATAATAACATAACAATAGAAGTAAAAGGAGATGATTTTGAAATAAATGGATATAAAAATGAATTTCAACAAGTTATTTTAAATTTAATAAATAATGCAAAAGATGCTATTTTAGAAAAAAATATTAATGATGGAAAAATAACTATCATAATTGAAAATAACAAAATCATTATAGAAGATAATGGTATAGAAATATCAGAAAAAATAGCAAATAGGATATTTGAACCATATTTTACAACAAAAGATACTAATGGTACAGGAATTGGATTATATATGTCCAAAAACATTATAGAAAAAATGGATGGAAAACTTTATCTAAACATTAGTAATAACAAAAAACAATTTATAATTGAAGGATTAAAATGAAAAAAATTTTATTATTATTTATATTTTTAACAAATATTTTTGCTATTAATATTTTAATACTTAATTCATATTCACCTGTCTTAAAATGGACAGCAATACAAACACATACTCTTATTGATGAATTACAATCAAAAATAAAAGATGCTACTATTTTTGTAGAAGATTTAGATACAAAAAGATTCAGACCAACTCCACAAAGATATCAAAATTATTTAATCTATCTAAAAAACAAATATAAAAATATACAATTTGATATAGTAATTGTTACTGATGATAATGCTTTAAATTTTATAAGAGATTATAAAAATGAAAAAATATTTAAAAAAGCAAAAATATTTTTTGAAGGAATAAATAACCTTTCTTTATCACAAAAATTAGACAAACATAAATTTGCTGGTGTATTTGAAAGAAAAAATCCATTATCAAATCTAGAAATAGCTAAAAAAATAAATCCTAATCTAAAAACAATCTATGTAGTGTCTGATAACAGTACATCAGGAAATAAAACTATTAGACAATATGAAAATGCTTTTAAATATATTAAAGGGATAAATTTTATATATTTAAATTCTTCAAGTTTAGAAAAAATAATAAATGTATTGAAAAATTATGATAAAAATTCTGTGTTAATGCTTCTTACATTTGGTAGTATGAGATATCATAACAAACCAATAGATGTAATGCAAGTACCTGTAGTATTATCAAAATATTATCCTAATCCAATAATAGTTCATACAGATATATATATCAATATACCTCATACAAATATTATAGGTGGGGATTGTACAGATGCAAAACAACAAGCTAAATTAAATGTAGAAAAATTAATCCAATATATAAATCATACACCTATGGAAAAAATAGGTTTCATTCTAAAAAATGCAAATACTATATATTTAAATGTAAAAAATTTATCTAGATTTGGTATCAATGCAAAAGATTTAAAAATACCAAATGCTGTATTAGTAAATAAACCTACATCTTTGTATGAAATTTATAAAGTAGAAATAATAAGTACTTTAATTATTTTTATTATTATCATTATTTTTCTTATTTTATTAGCTAATAAAAATAGACAAATTAATAAATTAAATAAAAATTTAGAACAAAAAATAAAAAAAGCAATAGAAGAAAACAGAAAACAAGAACAACTTCTTTTCCAACAATCAAAACTAGCGGCAATGGGAGAAATGATTGGTGCTATAGCTCATCAATGGAGACAACCTTTAAACTCTTTAGCTTTACATACACAATTATTAGTAGAAGATTTTTTAGATAATAAAGTGGATGAAGAATATCTATATAAATATGAAAAAAATCATATGGATACAATACAATTTATGTCAAAAACTATTGATGATTTTAGAAACTTTTTTGCAAAAGATAAAGAAAAAACTAAATTTTATTTAAAAGATGCTGTTTTGGAAGTAGTACAATTATTAGATAAACAACTAATGAATCATCATATATTTATCTCTGTAAATTATGATGAAAGTGAAATTGTTGGATATAAAAATGAATTAAAACAAGTTATTTTAAATGTAATAAACAATGCTAAAGATGCTGTTTTAGCTAACAATATCGAAAAAGGTAAAATAGATATAGAAATAAAAGATAAGATTATATATATAAGTGATAATGCAGGAGGTATACCTGAAAAAATTCAAAATAGAATCTTTGAGCCATATTTTACAACAAAAGGTACAAAAGGTACTGGAATAGGACTTTATATGTCAAAAATTATTATAGAAGAACATTTAAATGGTAAAATATATTTTGAAAATATAGAAAATGGTACAAAATTTATTATAGACTTAAAGGATGCAAATGAAAATAAATGATTTATTTATAAAATTACTCAAATTCAAATCAATTACTCCAGATGATAATGGAGCTATGGAATTCATCAAAGAATATTTATCTGATTTTGAAATAATAGAAATAAATAAAGAAGATGTAAAAAATCTATTTTTATACAAAAAATTCTCTGAAGGTGAGCATCTGTGTTTTGCTGGACACATCGATGTAGTCCCACCAGGTAATGGATGGAATACTGATCCATTTGAGCCTACTATTATAGATGATAAAATCTATGCTCGTGGTTCACAAGATATGAAAAGTGGAGTAGCTGCTTTTTTATATGCATGTAAACATACTACAAATTTCAATGGAACATTATCGCTTCTTATTACAAGTGATGAAGAAGGTGATGCAAAATATGGAACTGTTGAGGTTTTAAAATATTTAAAAGAAAAAAACTTTTTACCTGATTATGCGATAGTGGCTGAGCCTACTTGTGAGAAAGAATTTGGTGATGCTATTAAGATAGGTAGAAGGGGAAGTATAAATGGTGTATTAAAGTTATATGGTAAACAAGGACATGCAGCATATCCAGAAAAATCGATAAATCCTGTAAATTTAATAGCCCCAATTTTACCTAAAATTGCTGGAATTAATTTAGATAATGGTGATGATTATTTCTCTCCTAGTAAATTTGTAATTACAGATATTAGAGCTGGTATGGAAGTAACTAATGTAACTCCAGGGGAACTTAAAATGATGTTTAATGTAAGAAATAATACTCATACAGATAAAGAAAAAATAGAAAACTTTATAAAAGAGCATTTTGATGGATTAGATTATGAACTTACACTAACTCAAAGTGCAAAACCATTTGTAACTAACCCAGATACAAAAGTGGTAAAACTAATAGATAAATCTATCAAAAACATAACTAACATAACTCCGAAACACTCAACTGCAGGTGGGACTAGTGATGCTAGATTTTTTGGAGAATTTGGAGTGAAAACTATTGAATTTGGAGTAATAAACGATACAATTCATGCTCCAAATGAATATACAAAACTTGAATATGTAGAAAAACTAACTAAAATTTTTGAAGATGTAATTAAAAACTTTTAAAGGATTAAAATGTATAAAAACTATATAGGATTTGGAATAGCAGGGAATTTTGCTCATCATTTAGACCAAGCTGGTGAAGCAAGTGATTTTGTAGATGTAAAAACAGATGAAGCTCATGCACCAAAAGGGATTTTTCCTTTTTATGTACCAAATGATAATGGATATAAAGGTATATATCCGCTAAATCATGATGTAATATCTCATCCAAGAATGGAAAATGGAAATTTACACTTAGAGCCAGAAATGGCTATGATATGTGAAATAGAATATGAAAATAATAAAGTCAAAAATATAATTCCTAAAAAATTTGCAGCATATAATGACTGCAGTATTAGAAAAGAAAATGCAAAAAAAATCTCTGAAAAGAAAAATTGGGGAAAAAATACAAAAGGGATATCTTCTACTCTTTTAGATATTGATAAATTTTCAAAAGGTAGTGTTTTAGATAACTACTATATAGCTTCATTTCTAAAAAGAGATGGGAAATTTTATGAATATGGAGAAGATAGTGCTGTAAATACTTATAACTATTTTTATGAAACACTTAAAAACTGGATAATTGACAAATTAAATAACCAAGAAGATTTTGGTCCATTAGAAGATTTAAGTAAAGATTTAAAAACAGCTAATTATCCTAAAGAAATGATAATTTCAGTAGGTGCTACAAGCTATACAGAATTCGGAGAAAATGGTTTTTTAGAGGTTGGAGATGAAATTTTTGTAATAGTATATGACAAAACAATATATTCATATGAAGAGATAAAAGAAAAAATTGAAAGTAATAACTTAGAATTTAAAAACTCTTCATTATTACATCAAAAAGTTATTTAATGTTTTTCAAATTCAAGAGATAATAATTTTGTCATCTCTTGAATTTGTGGATCTAATTGATTTCTA
>Ga0256843_1001686_pt1 | contig 17030 bp, 11 predicted proteins | sample AlvinellametaG_FD_191572 | JGI IMG/M metagenome (GOLD analysis project Ga0256843, IMG submission 191572) | Pompeii worm associated microbial communities from hydrothermal vent at the East Pacific Rise, Pacific Ocean - Alvinella | ecosystem: Host-associated > Annelida > Integument > Unclassified ... | reverse complement strand
ACAAAACGGGAAAGATGTTTTCGGGCAGATAAGGTGTTACGAATGCCAATAAAAGCAACAAGGCAAACAAATAATTGAAAAACCAAATAATTTTCTGACTGATTGATAAATTTTTCATACTTTTATACCGGCATCTTTTAAAAGGATAAATATATGAAATTAGAATTAATACCCAAAATAAAACATACAAATTCCGGACATTTTTTTCTGTTGGCAGGCCCTTGTGCCATTGAAGGAGAGGAAATGGCCATGCGAATAGCCGAAACCATTGTTAAACTCACCGACAAATACCAAATTCCGTATATTTTTAAGGGAAGTTTTAAAAAAGCCAATCGCTCGCGGTTAGACAGTTTTACGGGTATAGGTGACGAAAAAGCATTAAAAATTTTAGAAAAAGTAGGCAAAACTTTTGACATTCCGACGGTTACCGATATTCATTTACCTTCCGATGCTGAAATGGCTGCTGCTTATGTCGACGTGTTGCAAATTCCCGCTTTTCTGGTTCGTCAAACCGATTTGGTAGTAGCGGCGGCAAAAACCGGTAAAACAGTCAATTTGAAAAAAGGACAATTTATGAGTCCCGAAAGCATGAAATTTGCTGTTGACAAGGTGATTTTTTCGGGCAATACGCAAGTGGCGGTTACCGAACGCGGAACCATGTTCGGTTACGGCGATTTGATAGTCGATTATCGTGGTATTCCCGTGATGCAACAGTTTGCACCTGTGATATTAGATATTACCCATTCGTTGCAACAACCCAACAGGAGTAGTGGTGTTACCGGTGGACGTCCCGAATTGATTGAGACGATTGCCAAAGCAGGAATGGCCGTAGGTGTAGACGGTATTTTCTTGGAAACCCATTATAATCCGAAGGAAGCCAAATCGGATGCGGCCAACATGTTACCGTTAAATCAATTGGACAGATTATTGCAAAAACTCATTGCTATTGACGAGTTAAATTTGGCTTGATGTTTGCGGATATGATTAAAAGAATGAATAAAAATAATTAGTAAACTACAAAATCTTATATAAATATGAAAAAAATTGTATTATTTTTAGCCGTTTTGTTGGCTTTTCAATCTCATGCTCAAAAAAAGCCTAAAATAAAAGGGAACAAAGAAGTATTAATCAAAAAATTTACGACTCCGTATTTTAAACAAATCGAAGTAGGAGAGAAGTTTGAAATAGAACTCAAAAAATCGGTAGATACAACCCGGGTGGTGATTGAAACGGATGACAATTTGTTCGATGTCATACATTTTAAGGTGGAAAACGAGGTGTTGAAGTTTTATACCATAATGGAGATTGTCAAGAAAAAGCGTTTAAAAATTACGGTTTTTGTTCCGGATGCGTTTAATAAGATAAAACTTTATGAAAGAGCCAAGGTATTTAATAAAGAAAGTTTTGATTTGCAACAATTAACTTTGGAAACAGCCGAAAAATCAAAAACGGACTTAAGTTTGAATGTTAAAAACAGTCTTGTTATAGAGGCTGGAGAAAAGTCTGATATTCAATTAGATGTAGTAACAGAATCGGTGCAGGTGCATCTGTTTGACAATGCTAAACTCAAAACCAAGTTAAGTGCCAAATATGCCGAAATAGCTTTAGACAATCATGCGTATTGTAAATTGGAAGGGAGTGGAGAATATCTATATTTGGAAGCTTTGGACAAATCGGAGTATAAATCGCCCGATTATCAATTGAAAGATGCCAAACTGGTTGTGGCCGATAAAGCCAATGTATATGTAAATGTATCAAATAATGTAGAATTAAATTTGTCGGGCCAATCGGCGGTTTATTTGTATGGTAATCCAAAAATTAATTTGAAGACTTTTAAGGATAATGCAGTTTTGTATAAAAAATAAATTTTGTTTCTTTTTTTTATTTATTCCGGTTTTATTTTATGCCCAAAACAAACCTGAAGATTCACTTGTATATATAAAAATCTTATATGCCGAACATGCGGCAACAAGTGATAAATATCCGGGAAAACAATTGCTTTCCGGTGATGTTCAGATAGAACATAACGGAGCTTTTTTATATTGTGACAAAGCTATAGTCGATAAATTGGAAAATACGGCTATTGCCGTAGGCAATGTTTTATTGAAACAAGGAGATACCGTTAGTATGCGTGCCGGTTATCTCAAATATGACGGAAACCGGAGTTTTGCCGAAGCTTACGAAAAAGTTTTTTTATCCGATCCGAAAATGACTTTACAAACAGACACCCTGTATTTTGATCGTCCCTCACAGGTGTCTTATTATACCACCGGAGGTGTCATTAAAGATTCGGTGAATATTTTAAAGAGTAAAATAGGTAAGTATTTTCTCAATGAAAAACGATTTCAGTTTATCAATAATGTGCATATTGACAATCCCGATTATCAGATAGATTCTTATCAATTAGATTATTTTACCGAAACCGGTGTGTCGGATTTTTCGGGGCCTACCAAAATTTATAATGATGAAAGTTATATCTATGCTGAAAAGGGACATTACGATTCGCACAAAGAAGTGTCATGGTTTGTAAAAAACGCGTTTATTAAACATCGTTATACCACGATAAAAGCCGATAGCTTGTATTATGACAGAAGAAGACAATATGCTACCGGAAATAAAAGGGTAGTGGTTTTTGATTCGGTGAATAACACTTGGATATTTACCGATTATGCCCAGCGTTGGCCTCAAAAAGATTCTACCCGTGTAAGTCGTCGTCCGTTGGTAGTTACCGTGTCGGAGAAAGATACGGTTTATATGCGCGCCGAACAATTTGTGGTTTCGGGGAAAAAAGATCGTCAAAAATTATGGGCTTATCATAAGGTGTGTTTTTATTCGAAAGACTTTTCCGGACGTGCCGATTCGGTTTATCGCGATGATGTTTTGCGTAGAATGAAATTGCTGAACCGGCCGGTTTTGTGGAGCAATAAAAGTCAAATAACCGGCGATACCATTATCATAAAAAACGATAGTTTGAATAAAATAGACTCTTTGATTATTCCCAAAAAAGTTTTTATCATTCAAAAGGACAGTTCCGGATATAACCAAATCAAGGGTAAACGTTTATCGGGAAAATTTAAAAATGGAAAATTAAAAAATATTGATATTTACGGCAATACCGAAGTGATTTATTATCTGCGTGAAGACGACGGCAAATTAACCGGAATTGAAAAAAACAAATCCAGTCATATCTTTATTTCCTTTAACGATGGGCAAATAGAGTTGATTAGGTTGTATCAGCGACCTGAAGGGACTGTTTATCCGTATAAAGACTTTCCTGAGAAAGAAAAATTATTTAAAGGTTTTAACTGGAGGGGCAATGAACAAATAACTTCAAAAGAGCAAGTCATTGAAGATATCATACCGGATTTTACTTCGGAGAGGAAACAAAAACCGGTTTTTCAGACAGAAGAAATCATAGATGATAATATGCAAAAACCTTTTCCGTCTCGTTTAAAAAAGCCTTTTAAAGTTCCGAAAAAATCAAGGAAATAAACTAAAAAAAAGAAGATGCCCGTAAGTTTTTTAAGTGAGAATAAGAATTGGAGAAATTGATATTTATATAAACAGAGAGAAATATAAAAATAAAACTTATCCGGACATCTTCAAATAAAATTTTTCTTATTGTTTTAAGAATGTTTTATGAATTACATTGTTGCCGGTAATGATATTATAGATATATGTGCCTGGTGGCAGTTGTGAAATATCCATATTCAACTGATGTGTTCCGGAACTTAAACTAAATTCTTTTTCTATGATTTTTTTTCCATTCATTCCGGTTATCTCTATTCTTAATGGGCTGTTTTTTAAGCTTTTAATTTCAAATTTTAAGGTATTAACAGCCGGAACCGGAAAAGCTTTTAATTCGGATATTTCCATATTGTTTTGTATACCAAGCGGGTAGTGTAACTCTATATTGTCTATTTGTAATTCGGAACCTTCTATATCGCCATTCCATATTTGCATAACCAAGGTATCAACCGGCTCGGTAATATCCAAAGCAATTTCTTCGTGTATAAAATCGGTGATATCCGATTCGTAATCTTTACCGTTGCTATATACTTCATTGCCATCTTTTTTAAATGTAAAGGTAATGCCACCTGCTTCATTGTAAGCTCTTTTGGCTTTTACGTCATAGCTAACGGAATTAGGGACTTCACTCAAAGCCATTCCTCCGGGAAAAGGCCAACTGTCTGTTATATGTCCGTTGGTTACCAATCCGCTGATGACACGACTTTCTTCATCGGTGTTTTCCAAGACGTTGATCAATTTGATGCTGTATTGTCCGTCAGTGGACTCATTGTCAATACGAACGATGCTTGGTGGAATCAGTTGCCATTGCAAAGAAGTTTCAAAATCTTCAGGATGATTGATCTCAATAGTATTCCAATCTTCAAAATCGTTATTGGGAATTTTATCCGGTTCAGGTAAGGTGTTGGAAATCATTTCGATGTCATCTAACATAAACCAGCTACCTTCTTCTAAGTCAACATCCCCGAGAACGTTGCTACTGGCAGCGCCTATGAGCAATGTATCAGGGGTAACCCCTGCTTCCATATCTGTTGCAAAACTGTATTCAGTCCAATCATCGGTGTTTTTGTCGGCGGCCAATTTTATGATTTTTCCCCCTATAATTTCGCCGTCCTTTTTAAAATAAGCTAAAAAATTAGCCGAATCTTGTGCTATTAAATGCGCTTTGTAGTGAAATTTAACGCTGTCGACATGTGAAGTGTAAGCGATACCTCCGTCAAAATTGTCAGGATTAAAATTGATAAAAAATCCTGCAATTAAATCTTCATCATTATCTTCAACGGTAAGCATTTTTATAGCATAATTTCCTTCATAAGAATCGCTGTCTTTGAATACATTATGATTCCCTTCTTCACTTCCGTCGAAGTAATAATTTAAATCATCAAAAGATTCTGTTGTCCAGTTTTCAAAACTGTTGTTAGGTAATTGTTGAGCAATGAGATTTAAACTCAGCAAAACCATGTAAAAAGTAATTGTTTTTTTCATAGTATTTGAGTTTAGAATTAATAAGATGATATAAAAATAATAAAATATAAAAGTTTTGTCAAGGACTTTTGACATATTTTTTTTAGAAATTGAAAGAGAAAAGCTGTCCGGGGGTGTGGACAGCTTAACTCAATTAACAACACAAATAAAACAATGAAATATGAAAAAAACTACTTTTTTCTTTATTTCTACAACAAAAGTAATCTATTATTTGTTTTCGGCAATAGATAATATACCAATTGCTTGTTTTAATTCATAAATGAACCCGTTTGCTTTATTAATGGTAAGACAGTTTTTAAAATATTAAACATTCTCATTAAAATAATGTATTTTTGTTTTTGAATTAAGAAAATTATTTCTATGTATAGATTAGACATTTTAACAACTAATTCATTTTACAACAATATTTTTGTGGTGCTATTTTTTCTTGCTGCTTTTTTTATTTTCCTCAACAAATTTTTTTATTACAACAGGTTTATGTTAAATGTTACCAAGCCTAATATTTATGTTTTTGAATACGAATCTCATTCCCAACGTTTTTTGTCATTATATAATACTTTTTCTTTTATTTTAAATGTTTTTTCTTTCTTCTTGTTTACCATTGCTCTTATCAGTTACACTCAAATCGTAATGAGCGGTATGGATCGTTTGGAATATATACATTTATTGTTACAACTTATCAAGGCCATAGGTGTATATTTTATTGTTAAAAATTTGATTGCGTTGATTTTGTATTTGTGGGAAAAAAAATCAAAAAAAATCAAAAAATTGATTATTATCAGAATTATTTACCAAACCTACGGGACTTTTTACCTGTATGTATTTTCATTTTTGATTTATTTTTTTCCTTACAAAATTCCTTTTGTCTATTATTTAATTATTACAGTATCAGTGCTTTGGTTGATTTTTAATTTTCTCAACATGTTTCATAATATGCGTAAACACATTCATATGAAATCTTATCAATTATTTTTGTATCTTTGCCTATCAGAAATTTTACCATTAATCATCTTGATTTGGTGGATAAGTTTTCAAATTCTATGAGTGAAAAAACAGTCTTAAAAAAGAAGAAAATAAAAACTATTTTAGTTTCTCAACCGGAACCCACATCAGAAAACTCGCCTTACATAGCCCTAGCAGAAAATGAAAAAGTCAAAATAGATTTCAGGCCTTTTATTTATGTGGAAGGTGCGACGGCAAGAGATATCAGAAAACAGAAAATATCCCTACCGGATTTCAATGCTATTATTTTTACCAGTCGTAATGCGGTAGATCATTTTTTTCGTTTGGCCGAGGAAATGCGTTATACGGTTCCCAATACCATGCGTTATTATTGTCAATCTGAAGCGATTGCTTTATATCTTCAGCGATATATAGTTTATCGTAAACGAAAAATATCGTATGGCAACAAAACCATTAAAGATTTGGCCAATATTATCAGTAAAAATCCGGAAGGTAAATTTTTATTGCCTTCTTCGGACAAATTAAAGCCTGAAATTCCGGCCGCTTTAAACGAAATAGGTATCGATTGGAAATCGGCCACTTTCTTTAGAACCAAAATCAGCGATTTGTCCGACTTAAAAGATGTTTATTACGATATTTTGGTTTTTTACAGCCCTTCGGGAATTGAATCTTTATATAAAAATTTCCCTGATTTTAAACAAAATGACACCCGTATTGCCGTCTATGGCAAATCGACGGTGCAAGCTGCCAAAGACAAGGGCTTACGCATTGATATAATGGCGCCTACTCCGGAGACACCTTCAATGACCATGGCATTGCAAAAATACATTCGCGAAGCCAACAAAAAAAAGTAGATTTTACCAAATCTTATTTGTTTTTTGTCAGCAGTAAAGGGCTATAAAACAATAAAATATGAAAATTTATACTAAAACCGGCGATCAAGGGTTAACCCTATTAATTGGAGGAACCCGTGTGCCCAAGCATCATATCAGAATTGAAGCATACGGAACGGTTGACGAGTTAAATTCTTTTTTGGGTTTGTTACGCGATAAAATCTCTGAAAAATATTCATCCGAATTAATCGAAATACAAAACAAACTCTTTACTTTAGGATCGTTTTTAGCTCTGGATCCTAACAAGGAAAATTTGCCCAACGGACAAAAACGACTCAATATAAAGTCGATAGAAGAAACGGATATTGTTTTTTTAGAAAATAAAATTGATCAGATGCAAAAAGAAGTTCCGCCCATGAAAAATTTCATCCTGCCGGGCGGACACGAACAAGTTTCTTTATGTCATATTTGTCGCACTGTATGTCGCAGGGCAGAGCGAAAAGTGACTTATCTGAATGAAATAAATCCTGTAGATTCTTACCTGATGAAATACTTAAACAGATTGTCGGATTATTTGTTTGTCTTGGCACGAAAATTGTCTATCGACTTACAAGTTCACGAAGAACCTTGGACTTCTAAATAATTGTTGATTAATTAACATTTTTTTATTATTTTTGCCAACTTTTAAAAATTTAAAGACTATGTATTGGACATTAGAATTAGCTTCTTATTTAAGTGATGCCCCATGGCCGGCAACCAAAGACGAACTGATAGATTATGCTATCAGAACCGGAGCACCTCTTGAAGTGGTTGAAAATTTACAAGAAATTGAAGAAGAAGAGGAAATTTTTGAAACTATTCAAGATATTTGGCCCGATTATCCCACCGAAGAAGATTTTCTTTGGAACGAAGACGAATATTAAACTTTAATTAAAGTTAATAAATACTAAAAAGTCTCTCAAAAGAGACTTTTTTTTTATATTTTTGAACTTGCTAATTTTATTCATAAAAAGAAACTGAATAATTGTCATATTCCGGTTGTTAGGCATCATTTGTGAGCCGGTATATTTAACATTTTAAAAACTACGATTCATGAAGATAGTTAATTCCCTTTTAAAAGTCTTTTTGGGTGATAAAAAATCCAAAGACATCAAACAAATGCAACCTCTGTTGAATAAAGTAAACGAATTAGGCCCTGTATTACAAAGCTTGTCGTTGGACGAATTGCGTCATAAAACCCAAGAATTTAGAGATAAAATCAAAGAAGCAACAGTCACTTTACGCAAGCAGCAAGACGAACTCAGAGAAAAAGCCGAACAAGAAACCAATTTGGAAGTTCGCGAAGATATTTATGATGAAATTGATAAAATAGAAGATCAAATTTACGAGGTAGAAGAGAAGGTGCTCAATGATATTTTACCTGAAGCTTTTGCCGTAGTGCGTGAAACAGCCCGCCGTTTTAAAGATAACGAAGAGCTGGTGGTAACTACCACTCCTCTAGACAGGGAATTGTCGGCAACCCGTGATTATATCACCGTAAAAGACGATACAACCGTTTGGAAAAACCGTTGGAATGCCGAAGGAAAAGAAGTGGTTTGGGACATGGTGCACTATGATGTCCAAATCTTAGGAGGGATTGTTTTACATCAAGGAAAAATAGCCGAGATGATGACAGGGGAAGGAAAAACCCTGGTAGCCACTTTACCTTTATATCTCAATGCTTTGCCCGGACGAGGAGCGCATTTGGTAACCGTTAACGACTATTTAGCCAAAAGGGATGCCGCGTGGATGGGCCCCATTTTTGAGTTTTTAGGATTGCGGGTGGATTGTATCGACAGACATCAACCCAACACCCCGCAACGTCGTAAAGCATATGAAGCCGATATCACTTACGGAACCAATAATGAATTTGGTTTTGATTACTTGCGTGACAATATGGCACATACCATTGAAGATTTGGTGCAACGTGAACACAACTATGCCATAGTCGATGAGGTGGATTCGGTATTGATAGATGATGCCCGAACTCCTTTGATTATTTCAGGACCGGTAGAACAAGGAGACAGACACGAGTTTAACGAGTTGAAACCCTATATCGAAAAAATTTATCAAGAGCAAAAAAGAAATATGCTCAAAGAACTCAGTTTGGCTAAAAAACTGATCAAAGAGGGAAATACCAAAGAAGGTGGTTTTCATCTGTTACGGGTTTACAGAGGCTTGCCCAAAAATCATGCACTTATCAAATTTTTAAGTGAAGAAGGAGTGAAGCAACTCTTGCAGAAAACCGAAGCTAAATACATGGAAAACAACAACGCTTTGATGCCTTTGGTAGATGAAGAACTCTTGTTTGTAATAGATGAAAAAAACAACTCCATAGAGCTGACAGACAAAGGGGTGGAATTTTTATCCAAAGATACGGCTCCCGATTTCTTTATCTTGCCCAACATTAGTGAAGAGATAGGAAAGATTGATAATTCAGATGATTCTCCGGAAGAAAAAGCCGCTAAAAAAGACAAACTCTTTAGAGAGTATGCGGCTAAGAGTGAGCGTTTACACACTTTGAATCAATTGTTAAAAGCTTATACCTTATTTGAAAAAGATGTCGAATATGTCGTAATGGACGGACAGGTGAAGATTGTAGACGAACAAACCGGACGGATTATGGAAGGACGACGTTATTCAGACGGTTTACACCAAGCTATTGAAGCCAAAGAAAATGTCAAAATTGAAGACGCTACTCAAACCTATGCCACGGTAACTTTACAAAACTTTTTCAGAATGTACCGCAAGTTGGCCGGTATGACAGGAACCGCAATTACCGAAGCAGGTGAGTTTTGGGATATCTATAAATTGGATGTAGTGGAAGTGCCTACCAATAAACCATTGGCACGGATTGATAAAGACGATAAAATTTACAAAACCAAGCGTGAAAAATACAACGCCATTATCCAAGAGATCAAAGAGCTTACTGAACAAGGCCGTCCGGTATTGGTGGGGACAACTTCGGTAGAAACTTCCGAATTGTTGAGTAAGATGTTGCATTATGTCAAGATTCCGCATAATGTTTTGAATGCCAAGCACCACAAACGTGAAGCTGAAATTGTAGCCGAAGCCGGTAATCCGGGTGTGGTAACTATTGCTACCAATATGGCAGGTAGGGGAACGGATATCAAACTATCTCCCGAAGTGGTAAAAGCAGGTGGTTTGGCCATTATCGGTACCGAACGTCACGATTCACGACGGGTTGATAGACAGTTGCGCGGTAGGGCGGGACGTCAAGGTGATCCGGGATCGTCCCAATTTTATGTCTCTTTGGAAGACAATTTGATGCGTTTGTTCGGTTCCGAAAAAATTGCCAAAATTATGGACAGAATGGGAATGAAAGAAGGAGATGTTATTCAACATCCGATGATTTCCAAGTCTATAGAAAGAGCCCAGAAAAAAGTCGAAGAAAACAATTTCGGGGTACGTAAGCGTCTGTTAGAATACGATGATGTAATGAATGCTCAGCGTGAATTGGTTTATAAACGCCGTCGTCATGCTTTACAAGGGGAACGTTTGAAAGTAGATATCGCCAATATGATTTACGAAGCGATAGCTAATATTGTGGAACAAACCAAACCTACTAAAAATTATGATTTGTTTACCCAAGAGCTAATTACCACTTTTGCTATCAATTCGCCGGTTTCCAAAGAAGAATTTTTATCGATGACGGAAGATCAGCTCATCAATAAAATATACGAAACTGCGGTGAATCATTATCGTGAAAAGATAGCCCGTTCGGCTCAAATAGCCTTTCCTGTTATTAAGCAAGTGTATGAAAATGAAGGAGATAGATATAAACGTATCGTAGTTCCGTTTACTGACGGAACCCGTGAAATCAAAGTTACCACAGACTTAAAAGAAGCTTATGAATCACAAGGAAAGAAACTGGTTGACGATTTTGAAAAAAATATAACCTTAGCCATTATTGACGAAGCTTGGAAAGAACATTTACACAAGATGGATCAGTTAAAAACTTCTGTTCAAATGGCTTCTTATGAACAAAAAGATCCGGTGTTGATTTACAAATTTGAAGCTTTCGAATTATTTAGAAATATGTTGGACAAAGTCAATAAAGACGTGTTATCTTTCTTATTTAAAGGAGATTTACCTACGCAAGATCCCACTCAGGTAAGAGAAGCCCGTCAGGCTAAACGTCCTAAACAAAAATTAAAAGAAAGCCGGGCCGGAGATATCCCTTCGTTGGAAGAAATGGCTGCCAATAACCGCCAAGCCATGCAAGGAGGACAAAAACAAGAAGTTACTGCCCCTATCAGAAAAGGAAAAACCTATGGGCGTAATGAAATTGTAACCATTATGAATGTTAATAACGGAGAAAAACAACAGATAAAATACAAAAAAGCCCGTCCGTTAATCGAAAGCGGCGAATGGGTTATTCAAGATTAAGACTTATAAGAGGCTGTCTCAAAAGTAAATTTTTGCTGTCATTGCGATGAGGAACGAAAGCCTGTCCCGAACTTGCTTCGGGATGGCAATCTATTGATTTTCAGCAGCAAATATTGTTAAGGATTCGGATTTCTCATCGAGATAATGGCTTTTGAGACAGCCTCATGAGTTTTATTCGGAACAGATACCGGTATTGACATACGGAATATGTAATTCCTGCATCTTATCTTCGATTTGTTTGAGTTGTTGCCGGATGCTTTGAATTTGTTGTTCCAAATTCTTTGTTTCCGATTCGACAATTTGCATGGTTTTCAAATCCGTTCCGGTAGGGCCGTAAGAGGTTTTTTCCATATTCATTTTCAAAATATATAAGCGATCGTTTAAAGTAGGAGTATTTTTTTCTCCGACTTCATTTTTGGCTTTGCTTCCGTATATTTTTTGTTCGGTTTTTAACAATTCACCTTTTACTTCTCTTAGTTTTTTTAGCAGTTCGGGTTGATCGGCGTGGGCTTTAAAATAAGCTTTTTCCAATATTTCTTGTGTTTTTTTTAAACCGTAGAACTTTTGTTTAAGCCATGTTATTCTTGCATTTAAATTATCGACACTGTTCCAAAATCCGGTTATTTCGTTCATGCTGTTTGAAGTCCATTGGTTCGGATACAGACGTTTTACTTTAAAGTTGATGGTGTCGCTTAAGATTTGTTCGTTTCCGTCCGCATCAAATTTGCTTAAAAATGCCCGGTAAGTCCCCGGGGCCACCCGTACACCTTTTTGATGATTTTTGCCGGCATGAACCGGTGATTTTGAAAAACGGGTATGATCCCAAGTAGCTCTGTGAAAGCCTTTTTTCATATCGGTTTTAATCCGGTTGATAATCGTTCCGTTTGAATCTATGATACTGATAAAAGCTTCGGGTTGGGTTTCGTTAATTTCTTTGTCCAGCTTATCCCAGCCCGGAAATTCGATATCTTGTGAGCTTTTTTCCCATTTTTTTTCTTTTTCCTGCCGTTGTTGTTTCAACGATTTATAATCGTCTTTAAAATAATAGGTAAAGGTGGTTCCGTAAGGTGGATTGGGCGCTACAAAATAGGAAGCCCCTTGCGTGCCTTTTTTCTCACGTCCCAATATTCCGCGTTCTATATACCACCAGCTGTCGTGAGGCGTAAACAAGACAGCTTCTTTTTTTAGAGTATTTGAATTGACTTGTCTCAAAAAAGAATAATCGTCAAAGATAAATATTCCCCGTCCGAAACTGGCACCGGCCAAGTCGTCGTAGTCTTTTTTGATAGCCAAATCTCTAAAAGAAATATTGGCTTGCGTGTTGAGCTTAAACCATTTTTTTCCTCCATCTAAGGTGGCATAAATGCCAAATTCGGTACCGGCAAATAATAAATCCGGATTTTTATAATCTTGCACCAAGCGCCAAGTTATCAAAGGTTGTGGCAGATTGCCGGTTATTTTTTTCCAGCTTTTTCCCAAGTCGTTGCTTTTGTAAATAAAAGGGCGGTAGTCACCTTCTTTGTGATTGTCTAAGCAAACATAAACCGTATGTGCATCGAATAAGTCGGCTTTGATATCATTGACAAAAGCATGTTCGGGCACTCCGGGGAGCCGGCTAACAGGTATTTTTCTCCAATTTTTTCCACCGTCGGTGGTTACTTGTATCAAACCGTCATCGGTTCCGGCATATATAATTCCCTCTTGCACAGGTGATTCAGACAAGGAAGTAATTGTATTAAAAGTAGACATGGCATATACATCCCAGGGGGAATCCCAGCTTTGTTTTTTGCCCATAATCGGTTTGTTAAAACGTTCTTCATATTGGGTTAAGTCGCCGGATATAGGAGTCCAGTCATCACCCCGATTATCAGAACGCCAAACGCGGTATGAACCGTAATATATGCGTTTCGGGTTATGCGGACTGACTAAGATAGGCGCATCCCAATTAAAGCGTTCAAAAGGTTCTCCGTCTGCCGGTTGGGGTTGTATATAAGTGATTTCACCGGTTTTCACATCTTTTCTCACCAAATTTCCTTCTTGCCATTCGGCATATACGATATCCGGATTCCCCGGTTCGGTAGCCGGTTGGTGTCCGTCGGCAAACAACACCACTTCCCAATCACGGTTGGCTATACCATGTAGATTATCGGTTCTGGAAGGAGCTCTTTCGGTGCTGTTATCTTGTGTTCCGCCGTAGACGTAATAAAATGGTTTGCTGTCGTCCAGTGCCAGTTTATAAAATTGAGTAATAGGCAGGTTATTGATAAACCGCCAGTTTTCTCCTTTGTCAAAAGTTTCGTACAATCCGCCGTCTGTTCCTACCAACATATAACCAGGATCGTTTTTTCTAAATTTTAATACGTGATTATCCGAATGTTTGTGTTCTTCCTTTATTTCACGAAAAGTTTTACCTCCGTCTTCCGATACCAACATTCTTACGTTGGCCAGAAAAATTTTATCAAACTCATGCGGACTGGCATAGAGCTCTTGATAATAATGTGGCCCTGTTCCTTCGGATACCGTATTAGATTGTTTGATCCATTTTTCGCCTCTGTTAGTAGACTTGTAAACGGCTCCGGTTCGGCGGTTGTGTTCAACAGCAGCGTAGATTACGTCCGGATTTATGGGAGAAACGGCAATGCCTGTTTTACCGTTTTTACCTTCAGGAATACCATTCATAATTTTTTTCCAAGTTTCACCGCCATCTTCAGAGCGATAGATAGCGGTATTTTTTCCACCTCCCATGTAGTTGGCTACTGTTCGGTGGCGTTCCCATGTGACGGCATAAATCCGGTCCGGATTACGCGGATCAATAGCGATATCGGTTACACCGGTCCATTGATTGTCTCCCAGTGTTTTTTTCCATGTTTTTCCGCCGTCGGTAGATTTATAAAATCCACGTTCGCCTCCCGGTGACCAAAGTGGTCCTTGAGCTGCTACGTAAATAATCTTTGAATCTTCGGGATGGATAATGATTTCAGAAATATGTTCCGATTTTTTTAATCCCATATTTTTCCAAGTTTGTCCGTCGTCATATGATACATAAATTCCATCACCGAAAGCGGCATGGCGTCCTCCGACATTTTCTCCGGTTCCTACCCAAACCGTATGCGGATTGTTGGGATCAAGGCTGATACATCCGGTAGAAAACGATTTCTGACTGTCAAAAACCGGTTGCCAAGTAGTACCGGCATTTTCCGTTTTCCATACCCCACTCGAGCCGGTAGCTACATACCAAATATTTTGATTGTCGGGATGAATAGCAATATCGGCAATCCGGCCCGACATAAAAGCCGGCCCGATATTCCGGATTTTAATATCTTTTAATAATTGGTTTAAGTCGTTTTTCTGGGCGTTTATCCCTGTAAAAACACTCAAGAAAAGAAGGCTAAAGATTAATTTTTTCATAGTAAATGTGATTTAAAGTCTTTAAAGTTAAAAGAAAGAATGTATTTGGCATGATAAATTTTTGTTAATTTTAAAAGTGTTCATGCCTATTTTATTTTTTCGTCTTTTTTTTAAATGATTTTTCATTGAATTTTCATAAAATTTTTATTATTCAGCTACCTATGTTTCTGCAATAAAGGACGCTGAGTGAATTTTATAACGGGGTTTCGGTACATTCCTCCTTTTGGTCGGAACACTCAACTGCCGTTATGGAATTAGTATTGAGGTGTCCGGTGACTTCGATACAATTTTCTCCTTCGTCGAAAACCACTCAGCCACCTATGTTTCTGCAATAAAGGACACTGAGTGAATTTCATAACGGGGTTTCGGTACATTCCTCCTTTTGGTCGGAACACTCAACCGCCGTTATGAAATTAGTACCGAAGTGTCCGGTGACTTCGATACAATTTTCTCCTTCGTCGAAAATCACTCAGCCACCTATGTTTCTGCAATAAAGGACACTGAGTGAATTTCATGACGGGGTTTCGGTACATTCCTCCTTTTGGTCGGAACACTCAACTGCCGTTATGAAATTAGTACCGAAGTGTCCGGTATTTTTTAACTTAATAAGTATTCATAAGCGGGAATCACATTGATATGTGAATTTTTATATTCAATATCCTTTTGAGTATCATGCGTAATAATCAGTAGTTTTTTGACTTTTAATTCTCGCTGAGCTTGATATAAAGCCACTACTTCTTTTTTTTCTGTTTCTATATCTGTTATATCATACGATACTTGAATCAATAATTCCGCTTGCGGAATATAAAAATCTACTTCCCGGTTTCTTTTATAATAAAAAATTTCCCGGTATTTTCTGCGCAGATGCAGATACACAAGATTTTCTAAGAGTTTGGTATCTTGATCAAACAAAAAAAGATTTAAGAGCCCGTTATCAACAAAGTAATATTTTTTTTTGCTTTCGCGTTCTACAAATTTATGGCTGAAATTTTCAATGGAAAACAACAGATAAGATTCTTTTAAATAATGTAAATATTCAAAAACTGTGGAGGCACCAACAGGTATTCCTATAGATTTGATCAGGTTTTTGATACGGTTTACCGAAGTTTCATTATTGACACTTTCAGCTATTTTCTTGATGATTAATTGTATAGCTTTAATATTTTTAATTTGGTAACGGGTAATGATATCACCAAATAATAATTTTCGATACAGGTTAGACAAATAGGCTTGCTTATTATCAAAGTGTATTAATTCGGGAAAACCACCGTATTTAAGGTAAGTGTTGAATAATTTTTTTATTTTGACAGCTTGCGGACTAAATTGAAAATTTTTATCAAGAGTCAATCTGTTAAACTTTAAAAATTCTTTAAATGAGAGAGGTAAAATTTCTTTGATCATGAAACGTCCCCCTAAAGTGGAGGCCATCTGTCCGCTTAACATGGTTGAATTGCTACCGGTGATAAAAATCCGGTATTTTTCATCGGCTAATCGTCTTACAAATTTTTCCCAGTGTTCTATGTTTTGAATTTCATCAAAAAATAAAATGGGTTTATGAGGATATAGTTCGGCATAACTATCCAATATTAATTGTAATGATTTGTGATTCAGTTCAATCAAACGTTCATCTTCAAAGTTGATATATAAAACTTTTTCTAAATCATTCAGATAATTTTTTTGAATAATTTGATACAACAGATAAGTTTTTCCTGCCCGCCTAGGACCGACAAAAATATAATTTGCATTTCTTTCTAAAGAAATATCTCTCTCGGTAACTTTAATAGATGCTATTAAAGATTGATTGTTCAGAATGATTCTTTTTAAGACATTTTTATCCATCCGGAAAAAGATTTAGAAACAAATATATAAAAATTTCTTACATACAAGAAAAATAATATTAAAAATTTCCTGTGGGCAGAAAAAGATATATGATTCTTGATGGTTTCCAGACATATTATTTGATATGCAGTAGTCGTTTTTTAGGTAATGAAAATCGCTTAGTCACCTATGTTTCTGCAATAAAGGACGCTGAGTGAATTTCATAACGGGGTTTCGGTACATTCCTCCTTTTGGTCGGAACACTCAGCCACCGTTATGGAATTAGTATTGAGGTGTCCGGTGACTTCGATACAATTTTCTCCTTCGTCGAAAATCACTCAGCCACCTATGTTTCTGCAATAAAGGACGCTGAGTGAATTTCATGACGAGGTTTCGATACATCCCTCCTTTTGGTCGGAACACTCAACCGCCGTTATGAAATTAGTATTGAGGTGTTCGGTGACTTCGATACAATTTTCTCCTTCGTCGAAAATCACTCAGCCACCTATGTTTCTGCAATAAAGGACGCTGAGTGAATTTCATGAC
>Ga0256843_1001684_pt1 | contig 17042 bp, 23 predicted proteins | sample AlvinellametaG_FD_191572 | JGI IMG/M metagenome (GOLD analysis project Ga0256843, IMG submission 191572) | Pompeii worm associated microbial communities from hydrothermal vent at the East Pacific Rise, Pacific Ocean - Alvinella | ecosystem: Host-associated > Annelida > Integument > Unclassified ... | reverse complement strand
GTTTCTTCTGTTGTTTTTTCATCTTCAACACCTTTGATTTTTTTAATAGCCTCAAGATATTTTACATATTCATCAACACTTCCAACACCAACTTCTTGACCTTCATCTTCTCTTTTAATAGAGTTTTTAGAAATATATAGAGTGTCTTTATCTTTAATGATAAAAATTACCTCATATTCAGTTGTGTTAATTTCATTTAGTTCATTTTCTTCATTTAGTAAAATTGCTTTCATTTGTTTTCCTTTTTTTAATATTTGTTATTATAACTAATGTTTACTTAGTTTTTTCTTTATCTTTAAATTCTTTAGCACTTTCTAAAATATCTAATGCTCTTTCTAAATCATCTGTACTATCTTTATCAGTTCTTAATTCTATGAATCTAGGATGTGAAACAGCATAATGTACATTACCTCTACCTTTTGTTAAATCATTACCCTCTAATGTAAATACAACACCAATCAATTCTTCTCTTCTTGAATTAAAGTCTTTTAGTTGGTCATCACTAAAACCACTTACAGAACCTTTAATCATACCATCATCAGTACTATATTCAACTGAGCCAAATGTTTCTTCTCTTTTAGTACCTTTAGTACCCTCAATAAAACCTGTAATTCTTACATCTAATTCAAATGATATTTTCATTTTTAGTTGTTGCTTACTTGTACCATCTTTAAATAACATTTCCCAATCTTTTAATATAGCACCTTCAAGACCATCTTTCATTTTTTCTGAGGCAAAATCACTTACTTCTTTAAGATTTTCAACAAGTTTATATTCTATAACCCTGATATTATCAATACCATTATCTTTAAGTTCTTTAACTGCTTCTTGTAATAATGAGAATCTTTCCTTATAAGGAACTTTAGGTGTATTTTTTCTATCTTTAAGTGATGCTAAGGCATAATCTTCGACATTAACAAAATCCCAAAGGTCATAGATAAGATTATCATAAGGTACATCATCTGAGTTTATAAGACCATTACCAATACCTCGTGGTAATATATATTCTTTCCCTAATTCAGTCTTTTCTCTATAATGTTTTTGGATTGTTTCAGCATTATTAGTACCATTTTTAATATCTTCTTTTAAAATACTTGGTATAATTCTTTCTAATATTTTATCATCACATTTAACTGTAAGTTCTCCAACAAAATAACCATTAAATTTATCAGAAATACTACTAAGACTATCCTCTAAATTTTTATAGTTATAAGGCTCACCACTTCTTGAAGTAAATTTAACATTCTTATCATCCTTTAAAGACTCTCTATAAGTACCATCGGCTTTAAGTTGTACAATAGCAGGAAAATTAATATTTTTAGCTGTTTTTTCTTTGTAAATATCACATCTACAATAACAAGGTTTTGGTATCAAGTTTTTCCAAACTTTATTAATTGATGTTCTACCTAAATTAATTTTTAAATCTCTACCAACAATCAACCTAAGTACAATGGCATTAGTTTCAGATACATTTTCAAGTAAATTCTCTAAAAAGCCAATAGCGGCATTTCCTGTATATTCTCTAGCATTTAGCTTATCTAACCCATCTAATGCTTCTTGTAGAGATATAGTGTTCTCAGCACTTCCTGCGTGTACATTCTTCATTGTGATACCAAATGTATAATTAACTCTATCATAAGTCATCTTCATAACTCTTTTAAGTAATTCATTATCACTATATTTCTTTAGTGTTTTGAGTTTATAATTACTACCATTTTCTAAATTTAATTCTTCTAATATCTCATAAATAGACATTTTTATCCTTTTTTATCTTTATCTTTTAATTGTTGTATTATACTCTAAAATATATTAATTATTATAAACCAAAAATAATCTTTGTAGAATATATTATCAATGACATTGTTATAAGTGTTGAAAATAATAATGCTATCAAAAAAGCAAGAAAATCTTCTTTATCTTCAAAAAAGTAAAAATATTTTATATCATTATTAGTATTTTTTACATTATCTTGATATATTTTTTTGTCAATTTCTTTTTCACTTTCCAATAAGAACTGTTGCTCTAATTCAAAATCTATTTCATCTAAATCAGGTACTTTCCAATTAGGCATTAAAAAGTACACTCATAACAACTAAATTTATCTTTATAATCTTTTTTTGTAACATTCTTAGATAAGATTTTAATACCACATTCAGTAGTTTTTGAATGTGGTTTTGCTGTATGTATTTTCCTATCTACACCTATAACACTAATATAAATTTCATCTTTCATCTTTTAATCACCATCATCAAAAATTCTATGTAATAAGTCCATAAACATAACCCAAACCCACAACCAAGAAGATAATATTATAATAATACTAAATATAATTTCATCTTTAAGTGTAAAACCCTTGATACATTTATGACCAATACTTTGTATGGCAACTATAATAATCCATATAAGATTTATAAAACAACCTAACAAATATAATTCTAACATTATTTTCCTTTATCTCTCTTTAAAAATATAAAACAACCTATTAATATAGCATATCCTAAAATACTATAAATTACATATTCTATCATATATTCTATAATCTCCTTTTTCTTTTAAAACTATCATAATCATTAAAAATAATTTTTACTTTATCACCTTTAGATATTTCTATCTTTTCGACATCTTTTATTATATGGTTTTGCCCATCAACCCAAACAGTAATAGAACTTCTTGAAGAACAATTTATAGTAGTTCTGTTAGGTTCTATTACATAATTGATTTTTCTATTTGTTTTATCGCCTGTAATACTCCACATATTAGAACTTAGTGGTAGAATTACACCATTATTATTTTTGTTTATTCCTGTTGAACCTTGTGCAGTAGAAATTATTAAACCACCACCTTTAAACTTCCCAATTATTTTATCTTTGTCGTGAACATTAAAGTCTATCCAACTATTCATATCACCACCAATCATTACATCATTAAATGCTTGAAATTCTTCTGTAACTGCTTGTGGAACAAAACCACCTATAATTCTTGTTACACTAACCTTTATTAGATTGAATTTTTTTATTTTAGCATTGTCAAAAACATCAGTATGATTAGAGTCATTCATAAGAAAATTTTCAGTTCCACCAGCTATACCAAAAAATGGTTTTTTTAGGTGTCTAAATTTATTAATTGCTTTAAGTAAAGTTCCATCTCCACCCTTAGCAAAAACAATATTACCAGTAGCATCTATGTATTTTTCATCATCATATTTATCTTTAATAAAGAGAACATCTTCATTTTCTCCCCATAAATAACCACAATCCATACATTCTTTATTACAATCCATACATCTTGGTATTAGAATATCTTCTGAGCCACATTTAGGACATTTCATATTAATCCTTTAAATAGATTTTATTTTTTCAGATACATTATCTTTAAACAGTTCTAGTATTTCTTTATCTTCTCTAAGATGTTTCCCTTTACTAAGTATTTTATTTACCCTTGTGATTTCTTTTTGAAGTTTTTTCTTTGTCATACTTTCTATTTCTAATAGAGAACTTAATTTATAAGATTTTAATACAGTATTCATTTACTACCTTTTTTTATTATTTTTGATAAAAGTGAAAACCTATTATACTATCATACCATAATAGATTTCACAAATTTTGTTACCTAAGTTTTGTATATCACCATTCCAATCAGTATTTTCAAGTTGTGAATTTATATACATTTTTTCTTCATTTGTAAGCACATCTAATCTTGTATCATCAAGAAAGTTATTTAAACCATTCTCACCTGCTTGATTAGAACCTTTAATACTTACAAAGAACGGGCCGTCATTCATTACAGTTTCTCTACCATCTACAACTAAACCTTTATAGCTAACACTCATCCCATTTTTTGAATAATAAAACATTTTAAATCCTTTTTGTCTTTTGATATGTAAAATTATAACATATTAGACTTAAATGAAACTTAAAATGTTAGATATTTAGATTTTTATTGATTTCTTTGTTTTTCAATATATTCTTTAAAACTAAGAACAAAACCTTTAGCTTGATGTGTACCCTCAAAAACAAAAAGGTTACTTGCTTTTTTGTTTCTAAGTTTTGTATAGAATTTACCAACTTCTTTAAAAGTTACTTTTTGTTTACCAAGATATTCACTATCTTTCTTACCATTTTGGTCTAAGAAATAAATTCCTTTATCCAACTCTTTAACAATGATACTATCTTGGTTTTCTGAGTTTGCTAATTTATGGCATAAATCAATAAGTTTTTTACTTTCATCAGCACCTTCAGCAATAGCAAAAATGCTATCTTCTTTTACTTGTACTTCATCTTCTGTACCTTCATTTTCAGGGAAGTAACCATCAACAAAGAAATACCCAAAACCAGCATTTTTAAGTTGTGCGGCAAACTTCTTATTCTTTTGTACTGATTTCTTATAAGGTACTCCATCTCTAAATGCTGTAAAAATTACAACTGTTGTATTATCATCATTAAAATGTTGCCAAACTCTTGACAAACTAGCTTCATTAATATTATTTTCCATCTTATTTTCCTTTTTTATATTATTTATTTAAGCAATTTCTGCTTGTTCTGTAAACTCATACTCATTTACTCTAAGTGTTTCTACTATACCCTCTTTTGATGTTAGGTAACTATACTCTTCATCTAATCTGTTATATATTTTCATACATAGTTCATATCTTTTTTCTTCAAGTTCTGCTTCAAGTTCTTCTGCTTGTTCTTTTGCTTTTTTACCCATCTCATCTTCAAAATATTCTAAATATTCAACAACACAAGTGTTTTCGTGACAATAATGAGAAGATTTTCTAACTATTTCAAAATGCTCATAACAAGAACCATTTTCAACTGCTCTTCTTAATGCTGAATATTTTGTTAGTTGTTTTGTTGCTTTAAGATATTCTATAATATCTATGTTACCTGTAAAAGAAGCACCATCACCTTGAGAATAAAAACCTCTAAATAATACATCTTCTGTTTCTACATTAAAACCAAGTTTAGCTATTTCATTTGTAAAATCTTCTATACTATACTCATACCAATTATAATCTACATTAATTTCAGAAAAGTTTCTAATTATTTGTTTAGCAACTTCTTCATCATTTTGTAACCAAGCATCTATATTACCAACTTTTTCTTCTACTAATCTTGTTTTTAATTCTAACATTTTGTATCCTTTATCTTTTTATGTATGTATTATACTATTTAATTACTTAAATAAAACTTATATTTTAAGACTAAAATATAAATTGAGAAATTTTTAAAGCAAATGCTTTACCAACAGTTCCATAAGTAAAAACATAAGTTTCTCTTTTTGTTTTACCATTAAACTTACCTATTACCTCAACACTTTTAGAGTTTCTATTAGATTTAACTAAATCTATTCTATCAAAGTTTTCTATTACTTCTTGCCATAGCATAATAAATCCTTTTTGTCTTTTGTTACTGTAATTATAGTATAATAAACTTAAAACAATATTAAAATTTCAATTCAGGATAAAGTTTTTCTAAATCATAAATTCCTAAACCATATTTGTAAAATAATAAAGATGAAAGCATTTTATCTAAGAAAGCATCTCCATCTTCATTAAAAGAATAATCATATATTAAAATTTCTATTTCTTTCTTATCATTATGTTGTATTAATGGTGAGCCAAAATTAGGATTATCATCTCTTTTGGTTTCCATTCTTACAATATCTAATTTATTTTTATTAAAACCTTCTCTTAATCTACTTGTGTTCAAAACCAAGTCCAAAATCTATTTGTTTTATTTCTGTTAATATAATATTATCAGCAAAAGGAGAAAATATCATATATGGTTGAAATGGTATTTTATTTTTATATTCATCAGGAAATATAATAACTACTCTATTAATATCATCATATTTAAAATTTTGTATTTTACAAAGTTCTTCTAATGGTTGTAATCTTTTAGAATTTTCTTCTTCAAAAACTTCTGTTATATCTTCAATCATACCAAGTGTTAAATTTTTAATATTTTTATGAGTGTTCATAAAATCCCTCTCTTTCTAATTCTTTAATAATGAATGTTTTTCTATGTTGTTCAGTAAAACCAAACTTTTTAACTGCATCAATGTGTTTTTTAGTAGCATAACCAGCATTATTTTTCCAATCATACTGAGGGTATTTTTCATCCCATATTTTCATTCTTTTATCTTTTTCTACTTTAGCTATTATACTAGCCGCAGCTACTAAACTAACCTTAGCATCAGCCTTAACCAATGTTTCTATACCATTTACTTTAAAAGTAGTTTTTCCATCATATAAAATTTTATCATTTTTAAAATGGTTTTTTATATGATTTAAACAGTGGTTACAAGCAATTGACAAACCTACATCATCTATAAATTTTGGGTATATTTCTATAATCTCGTAATCTACTATTTTAATTACTTCATTATATAATTTTTCTCTTTTCTTTTTAGACATAGATTTACTATCATTAGCAAAAGCAATATCTTCAACACTATAACCTTTTTTAAGTTTAGCACCAACAAAAATGAGAGAACCAGCAAAGTTGCCTCTACCTGCTTCATCTATACCAACATATTTTTCATATTTTTTATCTAACTCTTTTAACATAATCACCCTTTATAAACTATAATGTTCTATATCATCAAACACTTGTAATAATGTAGAATGAGCATAATAACCATTATGGTCATTATAGATAGCAAATTGTATAGAACCACCTAAATATGTTATTTTTATTTGAGTTTCATTAACTTCTTGTGATGTACCTGTTTTTTCAAAAAAATCATCATAATTAGATATTTCTATCTCTTGTACTTTTAGTAATTGTTTACCTAAAACTTTTTCAAAATCATCAGGTGTTTCTAAAAATAAACAACCAGCATTTTCACAACAACACTGTTCATCTGATATTAGTATTTTTATTTCCCCTTTATCAGTTTTAATGTATAAACCATCAAGATATTGACCATCAACCTTTTCAAAATAATTAGGGTCTATATGTGTTATTGTGGCTCTTTGTGGTATTTTAAAATCTTTAAATACATTCATCTTTTATCCTTTATTTTTTAATTATAAAAATCTTCACAACTGTTTATTATATCTTTTATTATGATATAACTGCTATTTGTTATTTCTCTATTTGTAATTAAATAATCCATTAAATTTAATGTATCTTTTACATATTTTTCTCTTGGGTTATCTTGAATATTATCTAATCTATCTATAAGTTTTAATATAAAAGATTCTTCATCCATATTTTTCATTTTAAACTTTAGGTAATCATTTTTACCTAGTGTTTTAATCATATCTTCATCTGAAGTGAGATTTTTTACAATTATAACAATATCCCCACCAAAAATATTATAAATTTCTTGAAATGTAGAATCAGTATCTTCAATAACATCGTGTAGTAAACCAGCAATTACTATTTCTTGTGATAGATTTAATTCAAGTGCTTTTTTAGCTACCCTAATTGGATGTACAATATAAGGTTCACCTGTGCCTCTTCTTGTTTGTCCTTCGTGTTTGTCCTTAGCATATTCAAGTGTTTTATTAAACATTTTATATCCTTTATGTTTTATTACAGTAATTCTAACATTACTTACCTTAGATAAATATTAATAAAATACTATAAAGGCTATAAATGTCAAATAAAACATTAAAATTTATAGAAATGAAGCAAAAAGATATAAAAGTTCTTAAAGAAAAAATATGGTTAGATAACAATAAAAAATGCCCTGTTTTAAATAAAGAGATTCCTTTAGAGAAAATGACATTAGACCACGCCCATAAAAAAAATGATGAAGAATATGATATTGACAAAGGTGTGATTAGAACCGCACTGGATTGGAGAAGTAATGCTATTTTAGGGAAATTAGAAAATTCTATTAAAAGAACAGGATTGATTTATGAAGATGGTTTTGATTTACCAAGTTTTCTAAGAAATGCCGCAGATTATTTTGAAAAAGGTGCTTATGTAGATGATAACGGTTGTTATTATATTCACCCAAATGAGTGTCCAAAACCTAAAAAATTATCTAAAAGAAATTATAATAAAGTAAAAAGATTATATGAAAAAGAAGAGTTTATCCCAAAAAGAAAAAATCAAAAGAAAAAGCCTATGCCGCCTTACCCAAAAACAGGTAAACCAACAAAGGCTATTATAGAACTTTTTGAAAAATATCAAATAGAATTATTTAATTAAATATCTTCATATTTAAAATTATATTTTGTTCCACCTATTTTTAAATTAAGTGTGTGTGTTTTAACACCTTTAATAGTTTTAGTTTTAATACTAGTTAGAATATTTGTTATAACTCTTTTAGCATCATCAGTGTTTTCTAAATCAATACCCATATCTTTAGCCATAGCAATAGTATCTTTTCCTGATAAAATTTCTTCTACCCATTTCTTTTGCCAATCTGTTTTAATTCCTTTATGTGCTTTTTCAACATCTAAAGCCTCAAAGATATTATCTTCTACTTCTTCTGTACCTACACCATCTTCAACTAAATCAACCCATCTTTTACCTGCTGAATTTCTAGCCTCAGGGTCTTTTGCTAAAACTTTTTTTCTAAGTTTTTTTACTGTTTTAAGAAATTTTTGTGCTTCGGCTTCATTACCCATATCTAAGTTAAACTTATATTTATTATAAGCAACTTGTAATTTACCTAAATCATCATTATCTTTACTTTCAGCAATAAATTCACTAAATGTTTTCATACTAACCTCACTTTTTTCTTTTATTTATATATTATATCAAAAGTAATATTAAAAAAACCTTTCAGGGTATGTATTTCTTAATGCTTCTTTTACTTCATCTTCTGTAAATATTTCTTCATTATATCTATATAAGTTATAATCTTTATCTGAAACCGCTATTGTATTCAAATCTGATTTATTTTCAACTACTTTTAATTCAGCTAAGTATTCAGTATAAAACGGTTCTCTTGGATTAAATTTCTTAACTATTTTAACTTGATTACTTTCTACTAATTTTTTAAATAAAGAATTTGATAAAGATTGTTGGACATATCCCAAATTATCTTCTTCCCTAACTTCCATCCTAATAGAAGCATTTATTTTTATAACATCTTTTGGTTCTATTATTGTTTTTATTAAACTTCTATCATTCATTTTGGTATATTCATCTATTTTAGAGTCTGAATATATATTATAAACATTATAATCATCTTTTGTATATGGTGGCATAATTTTTCCTTTCTAAATATATTGTAAATATTCTACTATTCTAAAATCTAATTGTAATTTTGAATTAACCCAATTATAACCCATTTTATTAAAATATGTAGCTATTTTTTTAATGTTAAATTTTTCTTGTAATAATAATATATCTTTTTTAGTATAAGACATTTTTAAATCAAAATTTTCTTTTGATGAAATATTAGTTAAAAATTCTAAAAATTTAACAACACTTTTGTTTTGGAGATTAGAAATATCAGTTGAAATTGCTTTAGATAATATGTATAAAGAATAATCATTATCTTTAAATGCTTTAACAGCAAGATTGAAATTTTTCACTTTTGAACAAAAACTAAAGTTATTTTCTATTTCTAATTTAGTTAGATTTACAAGTTTATCACGAGGTATTTGTTTACTAAATCTTTCTTGTAATTTACCCATAATTAATTTAGCTTTTTCATCATCTTTTAAATCAACCATTTTCTGCTTAACAATTTCTAAATCAAATTCATCCCATTCAATATTAGCATATTTATTAATTATTTCTAATGTTTTTTCTTTTTGTTTTTCTTTAATCTTTTTAATTTCAGAAGTTAAATTTAGCCCCTGATATGTATTAACAACTATTAAAGGCTTTTTACTGAATTGATAACCTAATAGTATTCTAAAGGCATTGGCGTGATTATTTTCAAGTATATTATAGTAAGCCTCTATTTTATTAATATATTTTGCTAAAGGTTGTAATTTTAAGTTACCTGTTTCATAATCAACATCAACAAGAAGTGTTTTATCTCTTTTATTATAATACTCTTTAATATATTTTTCTGCTTGAATATCAATAGAATTATAGTCCATATCCCTAAAAAATTGTCTTTCTTCTAAGAAATAATGTATCTCTTGTGCTTTTCTACTTCTTTTAATCATTTGTAAACTTGAAATAACATCAGCACTCATACCACTATCATAATGAAAATGATATTTAGTATTATTTAAAATACTTACCCCAACTGTAAGAGTTGGTGTAAATAAAATAACTTCAAAAGAGTTATGATTTTCTTCTTTAAATCTTTTATATATAATTTCCCTTGTCATAGGTGATGTTTCAGAACTTAGTGATATTACTTTAATACCCTCTTCTATAAGTCTATGTTCTACATATTTCATAATATTTAATGATGTAAATGAACAAGATATGTGATTAATTCCAGCATTTTCAATACTTTTATCTATAAGATTTTTAATAAAATATTCCTTATCTTTATATTCAAAAATATCTATATCATCTCTATATCTGTTTTCTATTGAAAATATTTCTCTATTTTTAATGAACACATCTTCATACCCTGTTAAAAAAGCATCAGCTAGAACAACTTTTTTAGTATCTAAAAGTATTTTAAATTTAACAGCATTAATATTAGAATTATCACTTAAATTAGCACGATGGTGTAGCAATAATGAAGCAAACTCATCAAAAATCACCATATCATAATTACTAACATCAAATTTCCATAAAGAGTCAAATTGTACTACTATTGAGCCTTTATGTTCCCAAGATTCAGGGTCTTTATAGTGCATTATATTATATTTTTCTGAAAAATCAAGTGAAACTGAAATTCTATTTGAAACTATTATAACACTTTGGTTTTCAGTATGAGCAGTTTTTATACAATGCTCTATAATTGTTGATTTAGCTGTACCCATACTAGATTTTATTTTTAAAATACCTTTTTCAGATTTAATAAAATCATTAATGATTTTTACTTTATTTTTATCTGATATATCAAGATACCTTTCTTTAACTTTTAAATTTTTTACATATGTATCAGCACTATAATTATCAAGTAATTTATTTTTTTGTTCTATTAAAGTTTTTTTCTTTATGTACTCTTTTACTTCAGGTGTATCTTTTATTTCATTAAAGATATTTACAGATTTTACTTTATTATGATGGTGCATCATAAATGGGTAATCAGGAAACCAAAAGAAGCCACCCTTAGATTTTACCTCAGAACTATGTTTAAAATTAAGACAACCATTATCGCCATTATTTTTAAGATTGATAAAACCTTTATTAACAAATGCTTCTAAACATTTATTAACAAGTTTATCATTATATAATTCAGAATCTATTTGATTATGTTCTATTTTTTCTTTTAACTTAGAAACATCTATATCTGTATCAGAATAAACTTTTCCACATTCATTAACATAAACTACAAATTCTTGTTTGGTTGGTGCTTGTAGTGATGCTGTACTCAACACTGACATATCTAAAGTACCCCAAGATGAAATGTCATTTTTAATTATATCTAAAATATACTCAATATTTTCTTTTTTATTGGTTAAGTTTAATCTTAATATTCCTTTAAGGTTAAATTTAGTTTTCCCATTAAAATTCTTTGATTTACCAAGTATTATAGAAAGTTTTTCTTTTTTAAAATAATCAACTATCTTTTCATAATTTCTAACAGTTCTAACATCATCTATATCTATTGCTATATTTGTAATAATTTCAGGTTCAAATGGTTTTAAGTTCTTTATTAATCTTCTTGATTTAAAAGGTGTTTCTATGATAAGTGGTTTTGATAAACTCCATTCATTAATCATAAATTTATATGCTGAGGTTAAATCATCAAAAGTTTGTGATACAAATATAAACTCTTTATCAAAAGTAGGTGATAATGGGTGTTTACCATCCCCTGTCGCATTGAAAAAAGTTAAATTAATTTTGTTCATTTATTCCCTTTTACTATAATAAAATATTTACATTTGTTGTTGCTCTTGTACAAGCAACATAAAATAACCTTAAAAAATCTTCATCACTAGCATATTGAATATCATTTATAATATCTACATAAATCTCTTCATATGTACTACCTTGTAACTTATGTACCGTATTAGAATAATGATACCTAACATCAAGAAATAATGACTTAAATTCATAATACATTTCCCAAGATTCTAAGTTTTTATTCTTTAAAGCATTTTGTCTTAGTAATTCTAGTGTATGATTATATAATTTTTTATCTTTAGAACTGATAAAATAAAATTCTCTATCACATCTTGTATAACATTTATAAGCATTAAATTTTCTACCTTTAAAATCTACTTCACTTGTTTCTACTTTTTTTAGATACAAAATTTCTGAGTTAAAAAATTCATCAGCAGTTTCTTGAACTACAAAAATATCCAAAGGGTGTACATCAGGTATAAAATCAAGTCCACTTTTTTTAATATAATATTCTCTTATTTTATTATTATAATTTTCTACACTTTCATTTGTATAACATCCAATGACACCACTTATATTATTAAATCTATCTTTAGAGATAAAATCTTTTATAAAATCTTTTTTATTATTAAAAAATCTTATCTTATTATGTGGTTTATCCCTTTCTTGAACTAAAAACTGTAATAAATCTGACTTTTTCTTATTATCTTTAATCATATTTCTTATATTTGTTACAAAATCAATAACTTCCATATCAGGGTTTCTTACAATTTCAGTTAGTTCATAATGATTGATACTCTTTCTATCATAAATGGCGTGGTACATACCACCATTATCTTCAACAGGCATTAATTGGAAATGGTCACCAATAAAAAGAAAAGTTTTAACTCTACCTTTTACAGTCATCTCTTCTTGTAATAATTCAAACATATCATTTGAAATCATAGAACTTTCATCAACTATACATAAGTCAAATTCTTCAAGTGCTATTTTAGATAAATCTTTTTTTGAAGCCCTTGTATATTTAATCTTTCCTGTTTCAGTATCAATTTTAACATTTTTAAGACCTAAGAAAGAGTGTATAGTACCATATTTTATATTAGAAGTATTATTTGTAATAGCATTTTTTAGGACTTTTGTAGCTTGGTGTGTTGGTGCTACTAGAATAATATTTTTGCCCTTAAATGATTCTACAAATTCTCTGACTATTTCATTTGATAAAAATGTTTTTCCTGTACCCGCAGCACCCTTAATACTTATTAATGAATTTTCACAGAAAATATCACCATTCTCATATGTTTCTTTAAAGTTATCCTTAACTTTTTGAAGTATATTATTTTGGTCTTTATTTAACTTTTTAGTCATATATTATACCTTTATGTTTTATAAAAGGTATTATATATAAAAAATACTTAATAATTTTTAGAATATATAGACACCCAAAGGTTCTGTAATATCAAAAAGTTCATCCTCAGTTTCATCAATAGCCTTATTACCTTTTTCTTCTATATCAGAATAGTTAATACTAGAACCATTAATTAAATTAGAACTATATTTACCAACAATATTACTCCAAGTTAGCATTGCTTCACCATATGCCCTTTTCTTAATCCATTGATTATTATATATCCCATCTACTTCTTTTGCTTGATAAAGCATACCTATTTCTATAACTGCTATGTGGCTTGATGGGTGTTCAAAAAATTTGAGAGTGTGTGTATGTCTATTATATGTATAGTTAATATCTACATTAAATAAAGCATTAATATTAGATATAGCCGCCATACTTGATACCATATTCTCTATATCAAACATTTGCATTTTAGGTATCTGAGCTAATACAACAGGGTTTATATCCAAAACATACCCCTGAGGAACTTTCATAGCAGTAGTGTATATAGTAGAAGTCATAACATTTGTAACAGCAATAACACTAGGGTCAAGTTCATATTCTAATATATTTGGGTCTATTTCAACTAACATAGTTCCTTCTAAAGTACCATCATAAGCAAATTCAGCATATCTATCTATTGCTTTATCAATAGCATCATTTAGATGGTCTTCTGTTAATTCAACTTTTATATATGGCGCACCCATTTGTCTAAGCATCCATTCTCTTAACTGTTCTCTAGTATCTATTCTAGCCATAAAATTACTCTCCTACTTCCTCAGTTTCTATTATAACATCTTGTTCATTAATATCTTCTTTATCTTCTTTTAGTAAATCATCAAAATCAACTTCTTTTTGAATTTTAGGTTGTTTTGTATTTTTAGTTCTTTTAGAAGTTTTTCTTTGTCTTTTAGGTTTTTCAGTTTCTTTATTTTCTTTATCTTCTTTTGATTTTGTAAGTTCATCCTCAACAAAGTCTTTAATATCTTCTTTTATTTCATCACTTAAAGGTGCTTCTAAAAATTCTTTAACTTCTTCCATCTCTAAAATCTCTTTAATATTTTCTTCTTTTCTTTGATTTTCTTTTTGTACAAATTCATCAATAGGGTCTGGTATAAAAGTCATTTCAGCTAACGGAACCATTTCTCTTTTATATTCACCAATTCTTTTAAAATATTTTGGGAAAAATTTAGTCCATAAACTTTCTGTTACTTCTTCATCTTTCTTAAAATCTTTTTCTCTACCCATAGATGATAGTGTTATATTTTCTATAACTTTATATAAAACCATAAAATATCCTTTATTTTTATTTATATAAATAACAATGATAGGAACAAGTATATATAAACTTGCTAATCACTCCATAGATGAGTGAATCTCCAAGGCTGAGTAGTAAGACGCTCATTAAAAATATATATCCCTATACATTAATGTCTTACATAAAATAGGAGAATAATATGGCTTTACTTTCACCAGGTGTAGAGGTAAAAGAGATAGATTTATCAATAGTAGTTCCAACAGTAGGTAATGCAATTGCTTGTTTTGCAGGTGTATTCCAAAAAGGTCCGATAGATATGTATCTAGCAATTCAAGATGTTGACCAATTTATAGATAATTATGGTCACCCAACAAATGACAATTATAATGATTGGTTTCAAGTTTATAACTTTTTACAATATGGAGATAACATTCTAGTTTCGAGAGCGGCTGATGTTAATGGTACATATTTTGTTGATAAGTTTACTAATGATAGTGGACAAGAAGAGGCTAATAAAGTTAGTGCTGTTGATGTTGATAAAGTAACTTTTGATAATCTACCTGATTACAAAGTTGGTAATTTTATCAGAAAGCAAGATAGTACAGATAATTATAAAGTTTTAACAATAACTCAAGTAGATACAGATGATGGTGATGGTAATATCACTACAACTTATGATGTAACACTTGACACAACTACTGACTTAACAACTGTTTTCGCAACAGGTGATATAGTAGAATATCAAAGTGCTATTACAAATGCTTTAGCTGAAGCAAAAAGTGAAACAGGTACAGCATCAACTGATGATGAACTTAGATTAGCAAGAACTTTCATCCCTAATAAAGATGTTTATGAATATGCTGAACAATCTATTGTTATTGGTAGTGGTTCAAAAATTAAATTTATTGCTAAAGATGCTGGTTCTTATATGAATGATGTTCAAGTAGCTATTGCTAGAGAGGCTGATTTTTCAACTGGAACAACTGATGTTTTCCCAGGAATTAACCTAAATGGTTTATTTGAAAATACTCCATCAGAAGCAAAAGAAGAAATTGCTGTTGTAGTTAAAAAAGGTTCTGATATTCAAGGTACTTATATAGTTTCTCTTAAAGAGGGTGCTAAAGATTACAGAAATAAATCATACTATATAGAAGATATTTTCTATTCATTTGACCCTTTCTTATATGCTAAAGTTAATCAAGGTGTTCAAGAAATGCCGGCAAGTGCTTTAGGAACAGAAACTGTTAAATTAGGTTTTGGTACAGATGGTAAACCGGGTGCTGATGATATAGCTAATGCTTATGGTTCAGTTTCATCAAATACTATTTTTGGTAATAAAGAAGAATTAGATGTTGATATTGTAATTGGTAATGAAAAAGCAAGAGTAGCTGCGGCTTCTTTAGCAACTGATAGAGGGGATTGTATCTCTTTCTTAGCGGCTTCTTATGATGAGGTTGTAGGTCTTAAATCTACTGAAATTGTTCAAAACCTTATTAACACTGTTTTAAATGGTGAATTAGCACAAGGTTCTGTTGTTACTTCATTCAATGCTTATTTTGGTAACTACAAACAACAATATGATAAATATAATGACAAAATGAGATGGGTTTCTATTGCTGGTGATGTTGCTGGTTTAAGAGCAGAAACTAACTCAAATAGAGATTCTTGGTGGGCATCTGCGGGTATCGAAAGAGGTCAAATCAAAAATGCTCAAAAATTATTTTTTAACCCTAACCAAGGACAAAGAGATTTACTTTACAAAAACAAAGTTAATCCTGTTGTAAGTTTCCCGGGTTTAGGTAATGCTATTGTATGGGGTCAAAAAACATTACAAGCAAAACCATCAAGTTTTGATAGAATTAATGTTAGAGGACTTTTCAACACTTTAGAAAGAGCAATTGGTAGAATGGCTAAATTTTACTTATTTGAGTTCAATGATGAGTTTACTAGAAATAGATTTATTTCTACTATTAAACCATTCTTAGAAGAAGTAAAAGCAGGTAGAGGTGTTTATGATTATTACATTAGATGTGATAGCACTAACAATACTCCACAAGTTATTGATACTAATAGATTTATAGCTGACATTGCTGTTAAACCAACAAGAGTAGCTGAATTTATTACACTTAACTTCATTGCTGTTGGTACTGGTGTTCAATTCAAAGAAATCTTTGCTTAAAAATTAAAGGCTACAAAAGTAGCCTTTAATAAAAAATTAATAAAACATAGTGTATAATAAAGTATTCTTTTTATATACTGTATTACTTTTGTCTTGGTCGGTTTAATAATACAGTATATAAAAAGAATATAAAAAGATAAGCAAACCGACCAAGTTCTGTTTATCTCAAAACAGGGAAAGATATGAAAATCACAAAAAAATATAATTCAGGTAATAAAGTTTATATTAAGCATTATAAATAATATAAAAAGAGGTTTTATAATGAAAACATTTAAAGAATATGTAGCTAATACAAAAAGTAATGAAGTTGATACACTT
>Ga0256843_1001683_pt1 | contig 17047 bp, 23 predicted proteins | sample AlvinellametaG_FD_191572 | JGI IMG/M metagenome (GOLD analysis project Ga0256843, IMG submission 191572) | Pompeii worm associated microbial communities from hydrothermal vent at the East Pacific Rise, Pacific Ocean - Alvinella | ecosystem: Host-associated > Annelida > Integument > Unclassified ... | reverse complement strand
AGAAAATATATTCACCTATAAAACAGGGGGTAGTTTTAATTTCAAATAAAAAAGAAGCTAAAGAGTTTTATAATTTTTTATTTTCAAAAAAAGCGAAGGAGATATTCTTAAAATATGGATATGACATCGATTGATTTAACTCCTTTTTGGGTTTCTTTTAAATTAGCTTTTTTAACTACATTAATACTTTTAATAATCTCTATTCCAATGGCTTATTTTTTATCTAACTATAAAGGTAAATTTAAAAGTATAATTGAAAGTATTGTATCACTTCCTATTGTATTACCACCAACTGTATTAGGTTATTATTTGCTTATAGGGTTTTCTAAAGTTAGTGATAATCTAGCTTTTACATTTAAAGGAATATTAATAGCTTCAATAATATATTCATTTCCTTTTATGTTTAATCCAATACTTAGTGCTATAGAAAATTTTGATAAAAGTTTAATTGAAGCTAGTTATTCACTTAAAAAAACAAAATTTCAAACTTTAAAGTCTGTGATTTTACCAAATATAAAACCAGCTATTTTTACCGGAATTGTTATAGCTTTTGGACATACAATAGGGGAATTTGGAGTAGTGTTGATGGTAGGTGGAAGTATAGATGGTGTTACAAAAGTAGCGAGTATTGCTATATATGATTATACAGAAACATTAGATTATAATTTAGCAAATATTTATAGTGCTATATTGCTTTTATTTAGTTTTGTTATTTTATTTATAGTAAATTTTATTAATAGGCGAATGAATGTATATAAAAATTTATAAAAAATTAAATAATTTTAATTTAGATATTGAATTTAGCACCGATACTAAACTTTTAGCTATTATAGGAAAAAGTGGTAGTGGAAAAACAACTATTTTAAGATGTATAGCTGGATTTGATAAATGTGAAGGTAGTATAAAGTTTGATAAAGAATGGATAAATTTACCTCCACAAAAAAGAGATTTTGGGATTGTATTTCAAAACTATGCTTTATTTAATAATATGAATGTATTTAAAAATCTATTATTTGCTAAAAATGATAAAAATAGAGCTAAATATTTAATGGAGTTGATGGAAATAGAACATTTACAAAAAAGATATCCATATGAGCTTAGTGGAGGAGAAGCTCAAAGAGTTGCTCTTGCAAGGTCTATGATGAATGAGCCAAAAGTACTTCTTTTAGATGAGCCATTTAGTGCTTTAAATTATGAATTAAAACAAAAACTATATAATGAAATAGAAATAATAAAAGAGAAGTTTCATACTCAGATTATTCTTATTTCACATGATGTCAGTGAAGTATATAGACTTGCTGATGAAGTAATAGAGATAGATGAGGGTAAAATAATAAATAAATTTAAACCAGATAAAGTACCTATAGGTAAACTTATAGAAAAAAAAGAAAATGAAATAATTGTAGAGTGTGAAGGAAAGGTTTATAGAGTGAGAGTTTAATTTAAACTTTTAAACTCTCAATAGCCTCTTTATAATTATTTTTAAATACATAGCTACCAGCTACTACTACATCAACTCCAGCTTCTTTAAGTTCGTGAATATTTTTATCATTTACTCCACCATCTACTTCTATTAAACAATTACTATTTTTTTCACTAATCATTTGTTTTAGTTGTTTTGCTTTTCTTATTACATTAGGGATAAACTTTTGTCCACCAAATCCAGGGTTTACACTCATAAGCAATACCATATCTAAATCTTCGATTAAATAATCAATTACAATAGGATTTGTACTTGGATTTAATACAACTCCTGCTTTTATTCCATAAGATTTGATTTTTTGAATTAGTCTATGAGGGTGTTTTTCTTCTTCTATGTGAAAAGTGATATATTCTGGTTTTAAAGGGGCAAATAAATCTACAAAAAATGTGTTATTTTGAACCATTAGATGGATATCAAGTGGTTTTGTTGCTACTTTTGCTACACTTTGGACTACTACAGGTCCTATTGTAAGATTTGGCACAAAATGACCATCCATTACATCTACATGTATTAAATCACAACCAGCTTCACAAATAGCTGTAATTTCTTCATTTAATTTTCCAAAATTAGCAGAAAGAATTGAAGGTGCTACTAACATAAATATATCCTTTTTTTTGTTAAATTTATAATGTTTATTTCAAAGTATTGAATTATATCAAAAATTTGAGTATAATACCCCACTAAAAACTCAGAAGGATATGAAGATGGCAAGAAAATGTGATATTTGCGGAAAAGGTCCTCAATTTGGAAATAGAGTGAGCCACGCTCATAATAAAACAAGACATAAATTTTTACCAAACTTACATTCAATTAGAATTGATGGTGAAAAAAAGAAGATTTGTTCAACTTGTCTTAGAACAATGAAAAAATCAGTTTAATTTCCCTCCCCTTTGGGAAATAAAATGTTAAAAAAACTTCAAAAATTCCTACATTGGGAAAAAACTCCAAAACCAGAATATGATTTATCAGATCAGATTTATTCAGAATTAAAACCTTTTAGACTACCTATAATTTTAGTAATCCTTATATTTTTATTTGGTACTTTAGGATATGTATGGATTGATAATGCTGATGTATTTCAAGCATTTTACCAAACAGGTATAACTTTTACTACTGTTGGTTATGGTGAAATGTATAATATGAGCAATGAAGGTAGAATATTTAGTATATTTTTAATTGTAGCTGGTTTTGCAGTGTTTTCTTTAGCTGTAGGGGTGTTAATAGAGGTTATTCAAAAAGGGAAGTTGTTACCATTATTTAAGGAAAGAAGAATGTTATATAAGATTGCAAGACTTAAAAAACATTTTGTGATTGCTTATCATACACAATTTACAATAGAACTTACAAATGAACTTAGAAAAGCTCATATTCCATTTGTAGTGATTTCTCCAGATGAAAATCTTGAAGAGATAGCTAGAGAATATAATTATCCTTTTTATATAAAAGCAGAACCACATACTGACTTAGCTATGAAAAAATCGCATTTAAGTAGTGCAAAAGGGCTTATTACTTTAAGTAAAAATATAGCAGATAATATAGCAATGATTAGTTCTGTTAGATTATATGAAAAAGAACTTGGAAGAATTCCATATTATATAATGAGTATAGCTGATAAAAGTGTAGATGTTGAAAAACTTTTAAAACTTGGTGCTGATGAGGTAATAAATCCAAATAAACTTATGGCACAAAGAGCCACAGCTATTGCAAAAGATCATAAAATAAAAAATTTACTTGAAGAGTTTTTATATTCAAAAGATACAAACTTAAATTTAGAAGAATTTAAAATACCTAAAAAATCTTGGATTTTATTTAAAAAACTTAAAGAATCACATTTAAGAGATTTAACAAATTGTAGTGTAGTAGGAATCAAAAATAAAAATGGAAAATTTATTCCTATGCCAAAAGGGGATATAATAATTCAGCCAGAAGATATTCTTTATATTATGGGGACAAAAGAGGGACTTAAAAAAACAAGGATTTTATTAAGAGCTTCTACAAAGCCAAAGGAGACACAATATGTTTAAAATAGTGCCAATTAAAGGTGGAATTAGTGCAGTTGAAGGTTTTTTTGCAAGTGGAGTAAAAGCTGGATTTAAAAATGATGATTATGATGTAGGGTATATTTATAGTGATAAAGTATGTGATATTGCTTATACTTTTACTACAAATAAATTTCAAGCAGCTCCAATTAAGTATGTTTTAAATAATGATATTAAAAAAACAAATTTTTTACTTTTAAATTCTAAAAATGCAAATGCATTAACTGGACAAAAAGGGATAGATGATATAGCTGAGCTTATGGAAGAATGTAAAAATAAATTTGATAATTTAGTAAATCCTATAATGAGTTCAACTGGGGTAATTGGAGTAAGACTTGATAAAGAAAAATTAAAAAAAGCAATTAAAAAATTTAATTTAGAAAAAGATAATGATAAAGTAAGTAGAGCAATTATGACTACAGATAGTTATCCTAAAACTATTTCTTTTGAAGTGGTACTAGATAATGGAGATAGTTTTAGAATAGGTGCTATTGCAAAAGGTGCAGGGATGATAAATCCAGCTATGGCTACTATGCTTTGTTTTGTGGTAACTGATGCAAATATAACTGATGATATGCAAGCTCTTTTAAAAGAAGTAGTGGATATTAGTTTTAATGCAATTAGTGTAGATGGGGATACTTCTACAAACGATAGTTGTTTTTTAATGACAAATAGAAATGGTGGATATGATAAAGATGCTTTTAAAGAGGCATTAAAACTAACTCTTCAAAAATTAGCTTTTGATATAGTAAAAGATGGAGAAGGTGCGAATAAATTAGTGGCTTTTGATATTAGAGGAGCAAAAAATAAACAAGAAGCTCAAAAGATAGGAAAAGCTTTAAGTAATTCTCTTTTAGTAAAAACTGCTATTTTTGGTGAAGATCCTAACTGGGGTAGAATCGCTTCTACAATTGGAGCTAGTGGATGTGAATGTGATGAAAATAAACTTACAATATCATTTGAGGATGTTTTAGTTTATAATAAAGGTGAAATTTATTTTGATTCTGAGATAGAAGCTAAAGCAGCTAAAATTATGCAAAGAGATGAGTTTAGAATAATTTGTGATTTAGGCATAGGTGAAGGAGAATTCGTATCTTATGGGTGTGATTTAAGTTATGAATATGTTAAAATAAATGCAGATTATAGGACATAAAATAGTTTTTATGTTATAATTGTCAAAAATTAAGGAGTCAAAAATGTTACATGAATATAGAGATATTATTTCAAAATTAAAAGTAGAAAATTCACATTTTGCTAAAATTTTCGAAAAACATAATGAATTAGATGAGCTTATTACTGAAGTAGAAGAGGGTAGAAAAGCGATGGATGATTTAGAGCTTGAAAAATTAAAAAAAGAAAAATTAGCTTTAAAAGATGAGGCTTATGCTATGATTCTTGAATATAAAAAGGCTAATAATATATAATTTCCCCTTTTTAGGGATTTTTATAAATAATTCGTCTTTGAATTATTTATAAAAAAGAGGATGAATTATGAAAAATATTAAATTAAAACAAAAGATTATTGCTCTAAATTCATATTCAATTTTAGTTATTTTATTTTTATTTTCTATTTTAAATTTTATTATTGTCTATAAAGTATTAAAAGATACTTATAGACAAGAAATAAATACTCTTAAAGAAGAATACCTCTCATCTCAAAAAGCTATCATGAAAAATCAAGTAAATAATTTTATAAATTTTATAGAACATACTAGAAAAGTGGAGCAAAAAGAAGAAATAAATACTCTTATAAGAAATGTAATTACTGTAAAAAAGATTTTAGCTAATATAAAACCTCAAAAGTTTGAAGAAATTTTAAATATTGTAAAACATAGAAATCCTATGTTTAGTTTTGGTTTAACAGATACAAAAGGTAATATAGTATTTTGTACATCTCATACCTACTCCAAGAAAAGAAGAGTAAAACTAATGTCTAAAGGATTGAATAAAGTCTTACTTTATTCAAATGGTAAAAATACTAAATATATTTATTTTGCGAAATACAAAAATCGATTTGATAATAAATGGTATGTAATAGCAAGTGCTATTGATAAAGGTACTATAGAAAACAAAGCAAAGTCTATAATTATAGATAGAATCTCTTCTATAAAATTTGGTGCAAAAAATAATGGATATTTGTCAATAGCTGAAATTCTAAATTATAACGGTGGAAAACAATTTGCAAAAGTTGTCGCTTTACCTGTAAAACCAGAATGGGAAGGTAAATTACTTGATGATGACAAAGAAGATGCTAAAGGTAAAAAATATAGAAAAGAATATTTAAAAATAATAAATAGTTCAGGTGAAGGGTATGTAGAGTATTATTTTTTTAAGAAAAAAACGAAAGAATTAAGACCAAAACTCTCTTATGTTAAACTTTATAAACCATATAATTGGATTATTTTCACAAGTGTATATATAGATGATATAAATAATATCATTGATCAAAAAGAACAAATTATAAATTCTGAAATAAAACAGATATTTATGTGGTATTTTTTATTGAGCATACTCTTTTTTATTATGGCTTATATTATTACAAAATATGAAAATAAAATTTTACAATCTATAATTGATAATTATGAAGAGGTATTAAATAGTAAAAATTTAGAATTGATACAGATAAATAAAAACTTAGAAAAAGAGGTCAAAAGAAAAACTCAAGAGTTATTAGATAGTATTCTTACAGATCCTTTAACAAAACTACCAAATAGAGAAAAACTTTTATTAGATTTATCAGCAGGTGATTATGTTGCTATATTAAATATTGATTCTTTTAAAGAAATAAATGATTTTTATGGTATAGAAGTAGGAGATTTGGTATTAAAAAAAGTTTCTCAAATTTTGGATATTGTCTCAACAAATAAATATAGATTATCAGGTGATGAATTTGCTTTAAAAGAGATAAATTTAGAATTATTAAAAATAAATGTACATTATTTATTATTGATTTTATCAAAAACATCTTTGAAAATAATGGATGATTTAAATATAAATATTTCTATTAGTTGTGGTATAGGCAAAAACTTAGTAGAAGCAGATATAGCTTTAAAATATGCAAAAAAAGATAAATATGAAAAATTAGTAGTGTATAATGAAGAAATAGGTTTAATTAAAGAATATGAAAATAATATAAAATGGAAAAATATTATTAGAAAAGCGATAAAGCAAGATAATATCTTAGTTTATGTTCAACCTATTATAGATGTAAAAACAAAAACTATTACTAAATATGAGTGTTTAGTAAGACTTAAAGATGATAAGATTTATACTCCTTATTTCTTTTTAGATATTGCCAAAAAAACAAAGCAATATTATGAGATTCAAAAAATAGTAATAAAAAAAAGTTTTGAAATTTTTTCTAAATTTGATTATAAGTTTTCTATAAATTTATCTATATTTGACTTAACTAATCATACTTTTAAAGAGTTTTTATTGGAAAAAATAGAACAATATAACATTTCACACAAGTTGATAATAGAGATTTTAGAAGATGAAGAGTTATTAGAGGAGGAAATTTTAGAGTTTTTTACTATTTTAAAACATAAAGGGGTAGAAATAGCTATAGATGATTTTGGAAGTGGATATAGTAATTTCTCTTATTTAATAAAATCTGTCCCAGTTGATATTTTAAAAATTGATGGTAGTTTGGTTAAAAATATAGCTTATTCACAAAAAGATTATAAGTTATTTAAGTCGATTGTAAATATGGCTAAAGAATTTAATTTTAAAATAGTAGCTGAGTTTGTAGAAAATAAAGAAATTTTTGATGTTTTAGTAAAATTAGATGTTGATTATGCCCAAGGGTATTATTTTTCAGCACCTTTTTTTGATATATCTAAGCTTCAAAGTTAAATGTAGAGTTTTGATAAGAAGTTTGTATATATTGTTTGTTTTGTTTTAGTTGTTTTAGTTGTTTACTTATTATATCTTTTTTTTCTTTTAATATATTTGCTGCTTGTTCGATTAGATTTAAAGCTTCTTTTGCTTCGTTTATAGAAGCAAAATAGCTAGGTAATTCTCTACTAGAGTATTCCTCAATCTTTTTGATATCATTATTTATAATAGCTATTTTAAGAGAATTTATCCATTCTTTTGAGTTTCTTCTTTCCATGCTTCTAATAATCCTTTTAATACATTAATTACAATATCTAATTTTTCAGTATTATTTTCTAAATTTGCTTCTGTCAAAAATTTTATTTGTTGTTCATATAAACCATTTAAATATAGAGCAATATCTCCACCTTTTTCTATATCTAGTGAAATTAATAATTCAGTAAAAATATTGATCGTTCTATTTATCCAATATACTTTTTTTTCTACATCATCTTTTTGAATTGCTTTTTTAGCAAAAGATGTAAATCTTAAAGCTCCTTCATAAAGCATTTCTATTAGCTTTTCTGGAGTTTCTATATTTATATTGTTTTGATTATAACTATTTAAAGCTTGTGCATACATTATTTATCCTTTATTATTTTGAGTTTATCATAGTGTCTATTGCTTGTTGTATTGATTGAGCTTGTACATTGTAACTATTTATCATTTCATCATAACTTGCAAATTGCATAGCCATTGTTTGATATTTCATATCGATTCTTTTTTGAGTATCTTCTATAGTATTTTCGTAAGATTTTTCTTCATTTTTGTATTGTTGATTTAACAATTCAAGTGTTGAATTATCTCCTTTTGTTAAAGAATTTATATAATCTAATATTTTTGTAAATGCACCATTTTCATCATCACTAAAAAATTGTTCTGTTGCTTCTGGATTATCTTTTAACATATTTTCGAATTTAGATGAATCAAAATCTAAAAAACCTGTTTTATTCATAGTAAATCCAAAGTCTGTAGCATTTAAATTTATTGTTTCATTATATTCCATCCCATTTTTATCTGTTTTTGTAATAGTTTGTGTAGCAAAACTATTAAAAAGCATATTACTCATGTCACTTGTGATATTTTTTATAACACTTTCATTTTGAAAAAGACCAGTAATTTTGTTATCTGGATCATATTTTGTAAGATCTTGTATTTTTGATACTAAAGAGTTATAACCACTAACAAAATCATTTACTTCTTGTTCTATTGTATCTGTATCTTGTTTAATATTTATAGTGGATTCTCCTGTAGAATTTAGAGTTAATGTTAAACCTATTACTAAGTCATCAATAGTGTTACTATCTCTTTGAATATCTACACCATTATATTTAAATTCACTATCTTGAGCAGTTTGAACTCTATTATCATTTGTAAAATCAGTATTTTCATTTATACCAGTTGTTAAATTTGTATCATCAATTGATATATCACCAATATCAGCTAAATGGATTTTAATTTGACCATCTTCAAAAGTAGCACTAACACCTGCTAATGAATTACCGTTAGAATCTGTTAATTCTCCATTGTTTATAGCATCTATCATATCACTAACACTAGCTCCATCTGCTACATCCATAGAGTAATCTGTCCCATTTACTGAAATTTTAAATGATTGTGTTTCACCACTTTCATTTACACTATCTGTATCACTTGTATAAGTTTTTGATGTATATACTGTATCATTAAAACCTAAATCATCAATATTACCAAAGTCTAATTTAATAATGTTTTCATTTCCTGTATCATTACCTTTTAAAATTAGTTTATAAGGATCCTCATCACTACCTGTATCTATAATAGAAGCAGTAATACCCATATCAGCATTATTTATAGCATCTCTTAGATCAGATAGTGTAGCACCACTCTCTATTGTAAGTTCTTGTGTAGTATCACCATATCCAATAGTAATAGTTTGACTTGAACCTGTATTATTTATTACACTGTCTTCACTTGAATACCCTTTTGATTGATAAATATCATTTTGAGCAAGTTGTGTAACATCTATATCCAGTGTTTGTACAGCAACCCCTGCATTTACTTCAGCACTTACACTACTTCCATTTACATCAGCAAGTCTTTTTTGAAAAATTTCTCCATCTTTAAAATCACTAAAACTTGTTTTAAATAATGAAATTTGTGTAATTAAATCATTTAGAGCTTTTTCTTTATTTTGAGTATTTTCTAGTCTTGTTTTAAAAGGATTTATCATAGCTGCTTCATCAGCATTTTTTAATTTATCAATTACATCATATGTTAAAACACCACTTCCAATACCTAAACTACTTAATGCTCCTGTATCAGCCATTTTTTATCCTTTGTCATCAAATAATGCTCCTACTAATTCTCTCATTTTTTCCATAATTTTAAGAGCTTCATCTGATGGTATTTTTCTAATTACTTTATCGGTATTTTTATCAACTACATTAACTACGAGTTCATTTACTTTGTCGTTATATGAAAATTTTATATCTGGATTTAAAGGTGCCATCTCTTTATTGAGTTTTTGAGTTAAATCTTGCAATTCCTCTTTTGTAAGTTCTTTTTGACGTTTTTTTATCTCTTCATCTTGTTTATCTTTTTGTGTTTCTGCAGTGTTTTCAAGTTTTCTTGCATTTAAAGTATCATCTTGTTTTATTTGAGAATAATCCATAGATTTTTGTGTATTACCCACATTTGCAAATAGATCCATATTAAATCCTTTTATATGATTTATATAATATATAATCGGATTAAATTATTTTTTTATTAATATTTTTAGGTTTTTTTAAGAATATTTGAAGATTTATTGTGAGAAATTAAGAGAGAAAAAAAGAGCTTATTTTCTAAGCTCTTTGATTCTAGCAGCTTTACCTTTTCTACTTCTTAAGTAGTAAAGTTTAGCTCTTCTTACTTTACCTCTTCTTACTACATCAATTGATTTGATTGATTCGCTATAAAGAGGGAAAATTCTTTCAACACCGATATTGTTAGCACCAATTTTTCTTACTGTAAAAGTTTTTCCTGTACCTGTACCTCTGATTGAAATACAAACACCTTCAAAATTTTGGATTCTTTTTTTGTTTCCTTCTACAATTTCAACACCAACTCTTACTGTATCACCAGCTTTGAATTGTGGAATTTCTTTGTTAGCTATTTGAGAGGCTTCGAAAGCTTCAATATATCTATTTCTCATATTTTTTCCTTACTTGGTATTTTTTATAAATATCAGGTCTGTGATATTTTGTTTTAGCTTTTGCTAAATTTTCTTTTAGGGACGCTATTATACTATGATTTCCCTTAAAGAATTCTGAAATTACATTTGAAGTTTTAATATTAGTATAAGTTTTGGGTTTTGTAAATGTTGGTGCTTCTAAAAGTTCGTTTTCAAAACTTTCAATATCTAAGCTTTCATTATTTCCAAGTACTCCATTTATATTTCTAGCAATAGCATCAGCCATTACCATACTAGCTAATTCTCCACCACTAAGTATAAAATCTCCAATAGCTAAAACTTCATCAGCAAACTCTTCAATAATTCTTTCATCAAATCCTTCATATCTTCCATTTACAAAAATTATAGTTTCTTCTAAACTTAATCTTTTTGCATCTTTTTGATTGAAAGTTTTAGCTACAGGAGTTGTAAAAATAATTTTTGAAGTAGGGTATTTTGATTTTAAATCACTAAGACAGTTATAAAGAGGATCACATGATAAAACCATTCCAGCCCCTCCACCAAAAGGGGTGTCATCTACTTTTTTATGTTTATCTAAGCTGTATTCTCTAAAGTTAATAAACTCTATACTAAAAAGCCCTTTTTCAATAGCTCTTTTCATAATAGAGTCTTCAAAATATGGTTTTATTAAGTTTGGAAAAAGAGTTACAAAGATAAATTTCATCAGCTCGCTTCTAAAATAGGGATAGTGTCTTTTACATAAAGTTTTTTGTTTTGGATATCTACATCAACGATGTGTCTTTTAAAATCAAATAAAAATCTTTGTTGTTTATATCCTAGATCTTTATTTATATCTACTACAATATAATCAATATCGTTGATTCTATTTATATCTTCAACTACTCCTAAGACTTTATCATCTTCGATAACTTCACATCCAATAATATCAAACCAAAACCATTCATCTTTTTTTAGTTTAATATCTTCTTTAGAAGACTTTTCATCACTATAAATAGTTCTATTTGTTAATTTTTTTGCTTCTTCAGGAGTATTAACACCTACAAATTTAATAGTATTATTTTTGCGATTAATATTTTCTATTGTGAGAGTTATTTTATCAGCTTCAAAAGTTTTTCCAGCTTTAAATTGTTCAGGAAAATCAGTTAAAAGGTGAAGTTTTACCCACCCTTTAACACCATGACTTTTTCCAATTTTTGCGATAGGTATTTTATTCATTGATATTTACCGATATTTTATAATTAGTTTTTTCTTTAGCTTTACAACCACTAATTAGTGTTTTTATAGCTTTTATCATTGTTCCATTTTTTCCAATAATTCTTCCAGTATCTACTTTGTTTGCATATACTAAAATTTCTGTAAAATCTTCAGTTTGTTTTCCGATTTTTACAATTACATCTTCTGGATGAAATGCAAGAAGTTTAATATACTTCTCAACAAATTTAATCATTATTTACCTGCAAGTTTTTTAACTTTTTCACTCATTTGAGCACCAACACTTAGCCAGTAGTTTAATCTTTCTTCATCAATTTTTACAGTTGCTGGTTCTGTCATTGGGTTATAGTATCCGATTGATTCAATCCATCCACTATCTCTTCTTTTTCTACTATCAGTTACTACGATTCTATAAAAAGGTCTTTTTTTTCTACCCATTCTTGTTAATCTAATTGTTGTCATTTTTATCCTTTTTTTATATGTTTATAAAATTTTGTGTGAAATTTTACAATTTTAATTAAAATAAGTCAATATCACTTAGGAAATTTCATATTTCCCATTTGTTTCATTAAGTCATTTATATTTGGCATTCCTTTTTTATTTGCGAATTTTTTGGCCATTTTTGCAGCCATTTGAAATTGTTTTAGGATTTTGTTTACTTCTTGAGCACTTAAACCTGCACCATTTGCAATTCTTCTTTTTCTGCTATTTACTTTTAATAAATCAGGATTTTTTCTTTCTTTTGGTGTCATAGAGTTAATCATAGCTTTGATTTTTTTGATTTCACTAGAATTTTCTAAATCCATATCTTTTAGAGCTTTTCCAAATTGATTCATTCCAGGTATCATACTAAGTAAACTTTTCATACTACCCATTTTTTTCATAGTTTCAAGTTGAGCTAAAAAATCTTCAAAGTTGAATTGCCCTTTTTTAATCTTTTTATTTAATTTTTTTGCTTCTTTTTCATCAATTACAGCATTTGTTTTTTCTACTAAAGATTCAATATCTCCAGCACCCATGATTCTAGATGTAATTCTTTCAGGCATAAATACTTCTAAATCAGGGATTTTTTCACCAGTCCCTATAAATCTAAGAGGTTTTTGTACTTGATGAGCTATACTTAATGCAACTCCACCTTTGCTATCACCATCAAATTTTGTAAGAATTACACCAGTTATTTCAAGTTGTTCATCGAAACTTTTCGCAGTTCTTAGAGCATCTTGTCCTGTAAGTGAATCAGCTACATAAAATACTTCATCAGGATTTATTGCTTCTTTTACTTGTTTTAATTCATTCATAAGTTCTTCATCGATAGCTAAACGACCAGCTGTATCGACTAAAACTACATCATACATTTTTTCTTTTGCATATTCTACACCGTGTTTAGCAATTTCAACTGGGTTTTTATTATCATCTTCATAATATAAATCAAGCTCATTTACCTCAGCTAGCTGTTTTAACTGCTCAACTGCTGCTAGTCTTTGCAAGTCGGCTGCTACCATTAAAACTTTTTTCTTTTTCATCTGTTTTAAATAATTAGCTAATTTTGCAGTAGTTGTAGTTTTACCACTACCTTGAAGACCAGCCATTAAAACAACTGTAGGTGGTTTTGAAGAAAATACAAATCCATAATTACCTGGAGCTGTCAAAACTTCAGTAAGGTTATCTTCAAGGGCTTTCATAAATGTACCCTTACCGATCCCTTTTTCTTTTGTGTCTTTTTCTACTTTAGAAATAAGCTCTTTTGTTACTTTAAAATGAACATCACTTTTTAGTAATAATTTTTTAAGTTCATCTAAAGCTTTTTTTAAAGCTTTTTCATCATCTTTAAATCTTAATTTATTAAATACACCTTTTAGTGAATTTGATATATTTTCAAACATTAAATTTCTCCTATTTTATCAGTGTTTTTTTGTATTTTGCTAAAAATTATGATGATATAAATCATTAGTGAAAAATCAATTATAATTCCAATTATCGAAATTTTATCCAAGTGGTGTATTTTATCAATTCTACTGATAAGTCCACTTGTTGTTGCTATAATTGTTACAATATTTACAGTTAAAAAAACTCTAAGATTATTAAGTTCTTCTTTGAGTTTATCTTGAATCATTTAGCTACCTTTAATGTAGCATATCCCATTGTTAGAATAAATATGATTCCTAATATCACTATAATATTTTCTCCACTCATTTTATATCCTTTTTTGGAATTATAACAAAACTTAATCGTTATATTCCTCCATAATAGTAAAATCTTTAGGTACATCTGCTGTGAATTCATAATCAAATATTTTGAATTTATGATGGTGAAGCATCACTCTTTTTGCTGGTTTCCCACCATATTTTTCATCACCTAATATAGGATGGTTTATATAGCTTAAATGTGCTCTTATTTGATGAGTTCTTCCTGTATGGATTATTGCTTTTACTTCACTTTTAGACCTAAATGCTTTAACTGGTTCAATCTCAGTAATAGCCTCTTCTCCATATTTATCTATTTTAGAATAAGCACCACTTTTTGTTTTTATCACTTTTAAAGGCATATCTATAGTTATAGGCTCACTTACAATTCCACTAACCCATGCTAAATATTCTTTATATACATTTTTATTTTTAAATTCATTAATTGCTTTTTTTTGAAAATCTTTACTTTTTACTAATACTAAAATACCACTTGTATCTTTATCAAGTCTATGTAGAAGAGGAGTTTTATACATTTTTTCAATCTCTTCACTTGTCATATAAGGAGGTTTATTTATTACTATAATATTTTCATCTTCAAAAATCTTTTGTGGTTTTTTAGTATGCATTATTTTAAATTTTGTATTTTCTTTCATTAAAGCTCTTGCGATTTTTATTTTTTTATCATAAGCGAAAACTTTTCCACTATCGATTAGTCTTTTAGCTTCATTTGCTGAAATATGTTCTTGTTTTGCTAAAAGTTTGTATGCTTTTTCCATTTTTTATAGCCTTTTTTTATTAAAATTATAACATAATCCAAATTTTTACTTATTTTTTGTAACAATTTGTAAAATTTTTTACGAATTTACACGAATAAATATTCATTTCCCGTTCATTTTACTAACAAATTGGAAAAATAGTAGTATAATAACTACACAAAAAAAATTTAAGGAGAAAATTATGAGATTATTAAAAGTAATCGCAGCAGGTGCAATTATCGCAGGATTAAGTATGACTTCAGCAATGGCTGATTATAACAAAGGGTTTAAATATTACAATAAGATGGTTAAGAAAAAATCTAAATTAAAATCATCTCAAATGTTAAAACTTTTAAATGTTAAAACAACAGCAGAATTAGAAAAACTTTTAGATAATAATGCAGCAGGACTTATTGCAGCACTTAAAGCAAAAGGACAAGATAAAGCAGCAGCTGGTGTAGCAAAAATCGTAAAAAAAGGAAAACTAAAAGATTTAAAAGATTTCTTAGTTGGAATCATGAATGGAAAAATCCCAGCAGGATGTTCGTAAGAACTTCCTTTTTTCTTTAATTTTTCTACAAAAATCTACAAAACACTTTTAAGGAGTTAATTATGAAAAAGTTGTTAATTAGTACAGTAGCAGTAGCTTCACTATTTGCAGCACCTACAATACAAGATTTACAAAAACAAATAAAAGATCTTCAAACACAGTTAAAAGAACTTAAATCATCTCAAGAAAATACAGCTACAGATTTACAAAAAGTAAAGCAAGCTCATTATGAAGATCATATCAATTTTCATTATGATTTAAGAAGTAGTGTTGATTATCTATATTATAAAATGAAAAATGGTGATGAACATACAAATAATGTGCTTTCAAATAGAGTAATTCTTCAAGGTGTAGCAAAACCACAAGATAATTTAAAAGCAACATTAAGTATTGAAGCTTATAATTTATTTGGAATGAATAATCCAGCTTCAAACGATAATTCAAATGCTACAGCAAATGAAACACCAGATGATACTACATTAAGAGTAAAAGAAGCATTCTTTAATTATACTTTTGGTGAAGATGGTCAGTATATGTTTAGTGCAGGAAGACGTCCAGCAGTAGGTGGATATCCAGCAAACTTAAGAGAAGGTGATAATCCAACTTCACCAGTGGCTCATTTAGTAAATATGGAATTTGATGGATTTAGTTTTTGGATGAAACCTGATGCTATGGGTAGTTTTGGTGAAGATTATGGAACAAATATTAAATTTTGTTTTGGTAGAGGATATTCAAGTAGTGTAGGTAAATTTGCAGAAGATGGTTCACCAGCTTATTCAAAATCAGATTTAGCAAGCAATGATATGGGTGGATTTTTACTTGTACCATATAATGATGACCAATACTCAATTTGGTGGGAAAATATTTGGGCATGGCATATGCAAGGTATGATAGATACAAATAATGATGGACAACCAGATGAAATGGCTGATGTTGGAGCATATTTTGGAAGTAATATTATCTTTAAAGCTGATGGAGTTGGAGAAGAGATTTCTGACTTTTTAGATGATACAAAAGCATTCATTAGTTTAGCTTATACAAAAACAGATCCAAATAGTAATGGAATGCTTGGAAGTAAAGATTCAGAAATTGGTACTTCTATCTGGATAGGTGCAGATATGCCAGCAAATGAAGATGGTGATAGATTTGGATTTAATGTTGTAAAAGGTAGTAAATATTATAGAGCTATGACTTATGGTGAAGATACTTTAGCAGGAAGTATTGCAGCAGTAAGAGGTACAGCTTTTGATGCATATTATAATAAAACTTTAGTAGAACATTTAACAGTTAGTTTAAGAGCTACATTCTTAAATTATGATTATGCAGGAAGTGATGCTTTCTTTGGTGATGACGGAGATCCAGATAATCCAAACTATGTAGAAAAAGCAACTGATATCAGAGCTTATATTAGATATAAATTTTAATAAGATTTACTTATAATTCCCTTTTTGGGGATTTATATAAAATATAGTTTGTTATAATAAGCAGTTAAAAATAAAAAAGGAGAAGTAGATGTCTGAAATTATAGACTTAAAAAGAAGGAACTTTCTTAAAGGTTCAGCAGCTGCAGCAGTAGGTGCAGGAGTTGCGACAACATCTGCTTTTGCATTAGAATCTTACGAAGATGCAAAAGAAGCAAAAAAACAAAAAGAAGAAGATATTAAAAATGCAAAATATACTCCATCAATTTGTGGTATGTGTGTAAATATGTGTGGAGTTATTGCAAGAAATGTAGATGGAAAAGTTACAAAAATTGATCCAAATCCTCTTT
>Ga0256843_1001682_pt1 | contig 17062 bp, 28 predicted proteins | sample AlvinellametaG_FD_191572 | JGI IMG/M metagenome (GOLD analysis project Ga0256843, IMG submission 191572) | Pompeii worm associated microbial communities from hydrothermal vent at the East Pacific Rise, Pacific Ocean - Alvinella | ecosystem: Host-associated > Annelida > Integument > Unclassified ... | reverse complement strand
TTAGATAAGGTAAAAAAAAATGTTGGGGGAAAAATATGTGGGGGTATCTGGGTAGGTATCTGATGGGTTGCTGGTGGCACTCTACAATAAAAATAACCTTTTGGAAATCTAAAAGAAACATACAAGCAACACAAAAGAAATCTTTGAGAGTGTTTGACAAAAGCAAGACATGAGAAAATGGCTATTTGAAAATGTTGAAGTTGGAAGCTTACAGAAATAAGAAAATGGTTATTTGATGGTTGAAGTTGGAAGCTTACAGAAATGGAAAAAGGTGTTTGAGGGTTGAAGTTGAGGGCTGAGTGGTTGATGTTCTGAAATGTTCCATGAGGGCAAAAATATAGGAAAGGTTGAAATTGGATATTTGGAAATGCTGTTGGAGAAGTTTATATTATATAGAGTATCTTAGTATTGTTTAGATTAAATAAGTATAGTTTAGTATTAAAAAGTATATATATGTATATAAAAGTATATAGAAGTATATAGAAGTGTTGATATGTTGGGGTGGAAGTGTTGATATGTTGGGTTTGATATATGCTTTATTTGCTTGAAGTTTTGATTATGATAATGTTGATTATATGATTATGATAATGTTGATTATATGATTATGATAATGTTGATTATATGATTATGATATATATAAAAGTTGAAATAATATACTTTATTTTATATATCATTTATTTATGTTTTTATGCTATTGTTGATTATGTGGGTTTCTTTTATGTTGCTAAAAGGTTGCTTATTGTATAATTATGATAGTTGAAATCAAAGATAAAAAGGGAATAAAATGAGTAATAAAAGAAAAAGACTTCATATAAAACAAGCTCAAATACATACTAATCCAGTAGTTAAAACAGAGCCTAAAACAGAACAAAAAGCAGATGTTAAAAGTGTTAAAGAAGTTGCTAAAACTCAAAAAACAGAAGCAAAAAAAATAGGTGTTGAAAGTGTTAAACCAAAAGAGCAAAAAACAGAAGTTCAAAAACAAAAAATTGAAGTAGAAGTGCCAAAAGTTGAAATAAATCATAATGAAAAAATCAAAAGAAATCTTACTTTATCAGTAAAAAATGATAGTGATTTAGAAAAATTAAGTGATAAAATTGGGCTTACTAAGTCTAAAATAGTTGATATTATGCTTTCTAAAATGTTCAGAAATGAAATAAATAATGAGTTTGATTTATATGAGTTAGAAATTAAAGTGAAGTAATAAGGGTTTTTCAAGCTTTATCTATGTTATAATTTCATTGTTGTATTATCAAACATGGGTTATTTATTCTTCACTTTATATAGCCCATGTTTTTCTTCTTTTAAGATCTTCTATATACTTATTTAATCCAAAAAAATCTAAATGTTAAAATGTTCTATATTTTGCTTATATGAGGTTTTTATATTTTATGTAATAATTTCATAGGGAAAAAGATTTTAAGAAGTTATAGGGCTATAAGATTAAGCCCTATGAGGTTTGTTTATTATATATGTTCTATCATTTCTTCAAATGTCATATAATCATTTTCTATAATGTATTCTAAAAAATCTCTATCTATCATTTTATTAAGTTCTAAAACTTTTTCTTCATTCATATTTCCCATTTCAAATAAATCAAATTTAATAGACTCAATATTTACAATTTCACTTAGTTTTTCATATTTATCAAACATTTTTTACTCCTTTTTTTTTGTTTTCATTCTTATTATAATGATTAAAAAAAAATAATCATATTAAAATTATTAAATTCTTATTAAATTCTTATTAAATTAAAATGAATTATTTTTTTTTCTTTTATAATAGAAATAAGTTAGTTAATAAAACTAGCAAAAAAACAAAATATAAAAGGAGTTAATTATGAAAAAAATAATTACTAAAATAAGTTTAATGAGTTTAGCTTTAATAGCTTTAACAGTTTCAGCAGAAGCAAGATTGATTAAAATTGATAATGAGGTTTATTGTAGTGCTATTCCAAAAGCAGAACATAAAAGAGATAAGTTTATAGCAAATTTACCAGATAATGCTCTTATTAGTTGTGGTATGTATGTTTATAGTGTTAAAAATAAAAGTTGGTATGTTAATGATTTTTCAAATTTTACAAGAAAAATAAAAGTAGAAAAGACTAAATAAAAATGGAAGATTTAATTTTTACTATTGTTTTTGTAGTTGTAGCATTTTTCACTTTTAAAATAGTGATAAGTGCTATAAGCTCAATGATAAAATTTTTTATAAGTATTATTGTTATTGTTGTTTTTATTTATACTTATAACAATTATGAAGAAGTTAAAAATTTTGTATTTAGCAAAAGCAAAAATATAAATATAGAAGAAATAAAAAATAAAGTGAAAGAAAATACAACAGCTATAAAAAACAATATAACAAATCAAGCACTAGACAGCTTAAAACAATAAAAAAGGAATACAATGAAAAGAACAAATTTTATAGATACACTAGAAAAAGAGTTGATTTATAATCAAGAAAAAATCTATAAGTATGAAGAACTAATAGCATATTTAGAAAACCATGAAGAAGTTTTTTATAATTCAGATTTACAAGATATTGAAGAATTGATAAGATTTACAGAAGAACAAAAAAATAAATTATTGAGAAAAATTTTAGTTGATAAGCTTTTATTAAATATTTAAAAGCTTATTATATAGTTTAGTATATATAAAAAGATTTATTATTAAATTATTAAATATTTAATAAATAAGATATAAAAATAATTTTTTTCTTTATAATATATATGAGTTAGAAATTAAACTAACAAAAAATTAAAATAAAAAGGAATACAAAATGAAAAAAATAGTTATAGTATTATTAGCTTTATCAGCTTTTACAGCACTTCAAGCAGATATATTAAAAACAGAAAAATATAAAGTTGCCTATAAACAGTATGAAAAAAATAAAGTATTATTAGAAAAAACAAAACTTTATAAAAATATAAATAAAGTTGGTTTTAATACAGTAATAAAAAAAGGAAAATAACATGGAAAAAGAGAAAAGATATATAGCAACTATTGATTTATATTTATATGATTATACAGATGAAGAAGCAAAAAAACAAATTAAAGAATTGATAAACAAGATAAACAATATAAAAACAGATAGTGAAGCAAGTATAGTTTCTTTAAATGAGTTAAAATTTGGAAGCCTAAAAGCAAGAAAAGTAAGTTAAAAAAAGGAGTTAAAAATGGCAAGTATAGTAAGAGTTAAAAAAGAAGTAGTAAGTTTTTCATTAGATAAAGAAATAAAATCTAAACTTGAAAAATTTACAAAAGATAATAACATTTCAAAATCTAATTTAGTTAATAAAATTTTTTATAAATTAGATAGTTTAGAAATGTTAAATGATATAGAAAAATTAGAAGAATTTTTAAATATTGAAAAAGTTTAAATTAAACATTATTTAATATTTAAAAAGATAGACTTTTAAAAAAAGGAATAGAATGGAAGATGATAACAATAAAAATATAGTTATTAAAAGTCTTAAATTTTTTTGGAATATCTTGAAAAAGATAGATGAAAAAATTTTCAACCCCATTTTAAAATGGATTATAAAAGATATGCAAAATAGCATTAACCCTTTTTATAATCCAAGAAAAAAATAAAACACAAAGGAAAACAACATGGAAAACAATCAAAAAGTAGAAATTATAATGCAAACTGCTAAAAAGAAATTAGCAAAAAAAGATAATATTGTAAGAGAAATTCTTGATTTTACAAAAGAACAAACTAAAAAAATAAAAGATATTGGTTTATTATATGATATTGTTTTTAACAATGCTTATAGATTAGAAGATAATGACAAAGAAATTTTATATAGATATATTTCTAAAAATGAAATATCAAATGCTTATGAAACAATAGAAGATTTTAATAGCTCAATTAAAAAATTGATTAGTAGAAATATAGATAGTCTTTATGAGTTAAAAGAAGAAAATGAAAGATTTAAAAATTTTATAGAAGATTTATCTAAAATTGAAGATTATAAAACTTATGAAAATAAGCTAAATGATTTTTATGAAAATGTTTTATTTTTAGAAAAAATCATAAATAAAACACAAAAACAAATTAAAGAAAAAGTGGAAGAAATAAGAAAGATTAAAAATCTTAGTTCAGTATTATTAGAGATAAATACAAAATTTGATAAGTCATCTTTTAGATATCAAGCTTCAACAAGATTGAATACAGATTTTAATGAAGCAACAAAAATAGGAATTTCATAATGAGCATAATTGATAAAATAACAATGAAATCAAAAAAAATAGAAAATAAAATATTGGCTCAAAGAGCTAAAATATTAAAAATATTTAAAAAATAAAAAGGAATACAAAATGAAAAACAGTCAAAAAATAGTGGTAGATTTAAACTTAGAACATTTAGACCTAAGAGGAAAATATAGTTTAGATATAGCAAATTTAGAAAATGTTTATTCAGACCTAAAAAAAGTTATCTTACAAGTGAAAGAGCAAGGGTTGGGAAATCAAAAAATATCATATTCAGAAGCAGAATTTATAAATAAAGTGCCAAAAGTTGAATTAAAAGCTATCAATATTATTAAGCTTGATAATGATGAAGATTATTTTGTCAAAGATAATCTTAGAAATTTTCAAAATATCAATCATTTACAAGCTTTCAAAAATGGAGAAATGGTTTTAACTGAAAGATTTAGAGAAATCAAAAAACTAAATATTTTATATAATCAAAAATTAGATGATATGTTAAGTAGATTAGAAAAAATTTATCAAAATTGGAGAAGTGGAAGCTATACTCAATCAGATATATTAAATCAATATTTAGAAATAAGTCATGAGTTTGATACTTTTACAGATGCAGAATATAAAAAATATGTTCAATATTTTAATCATACTGGAAATTTTGTAGAAACTATCAATAATTTTGATTTTGATATGTATGACAAAAAATTTATTGGTTATAAAAAATATCAACAATAATAAAAAAAGGGTTTATAGCCCTTTTTTCTTCTTCTCTCTTTTCTTCAATTTCTCAGAAAAAAACAATTTATTAAATAAATAATAAAAAAATATTAAATTAACTCAATTTATTTTTTTTTCTTTTATAATATATATAAGTTATTTGATAACTTACAACAAAAAAAGGAATAAAAAATGAAATTAGAAAGCAAAATAAACTCTTATAAAGTTAATCCATATCTTGATTTATTTGGTAGTTTTTTAGGTTTATTAGGTTTTTTATTATTTATTTTTTTATATAGTAGAAATGAATATAGTTTAAACAATTTAATTTTAAGTATTGAAGTTCAAAATATAAAAAGTATAATGACAAATTTATATGATATTTTTAATACTTACTTTAATGATTTAAGCTCTTTTGTTATTCAAAGTTCAAAATATATAATCAATAATGGATATAGCTTAGATAATGCTTTTTATGTCTATAAAGAGTTTGCTCTAAACTTTTCAAACATTATAGCTTTAGTAGTGATGTATAGTGGTTTATATCTAAGAACAAAAGGTAGCACAGCAAGAAGAATAATAACTATTTCAAGTAATTCAATTTTGATAATAACAACAGCTTTTTTATTATCAATAGCAATTTAAAAAAAGGAGTTAAAAATGAATAATGAAAAAATAATAATAAAAAATGGAAAAATAAAAAAAGTTAAAGAAAAAAAGAAAATGACAAAAAAAGAAATTATAGATAGATTTTTATTTATTTTAAGTGTTTCTTTATTTGTTTTAGTGTTAAATAATAAAATTAATTATATGTTTTTTATTCAAGTAATTTTCATATATTTTTTATTTTTGATTTTAAGTAATGAGTTAATTTTAAAATTATTTAATTCAGATTTTGAAAATGAAGAAAATGAAAATGAAACAGATAAAAAGACAAATACAAACAAAAAAATTAAGGAGTAATAAATGGCACAAATAATAGGTTTAATAGTAGTAGTTTTAGGACTATGGGCTGGAGGAAAATGGCTCATTGATACTGGTTATATTTTTGGAGTAATAGGTTTTATAATAGTTTCAACTATTATTTATTTTGCAACAAGAAAAAATACAAGTATCAATGATAAAGATTTAGCAGAGTTAGCAGATTTTATAGTAGAAAAATATGGCTTAGAAATAGCAGAAGTAGATATAGCAAACAATAGATTATCTTTTAAAGCAACTAAAGAAAATTTTGATAGAAAAAATAGAAACTTTTTTGACTTTAAAGAAAATTTTGAAAAAGATTTAAGAAAGTTTTTAAAAGTTCATAACAACACATATAAACTTTTAACATTTACAGCAGATAAAAATGATTTAGAAGTTAAAGTTAATATCAAAGTAGCTAAAAAAGAAAATAAAGATATTGAAGCACCATCAAAAATTTTAAATTTAGCAGAAACTTTAAATATAAAAGATAATTCTGGAGATTTTGCAGAGTTAGTTTATTTTGAAGAAGATAAAGAAGCTGATACTATGACTTTAAAATATGAGTATATTGATGGAATTGATAATAGAAAAGTATGGACTTCAAAAATAGAAGTAATGAAACAAATTTTAGGTTTTAATTTTATTCTTGAAGATAAGCCAAAAGAGAGAGTTATAGAAATAATAAAAGTTCCAAGATTAAAAACAGCATTAGAATTTTATCAAGATGGTTTCAAATGGGAAGATTATTTAGAAAAAGGAAAAATATTTGAGGGTATGACAAGCAAAGGTGCTTATTATAGAAGCTTAAAAGGGCTAACACATACAGGTGTAGCAGGGCAATCAGGTTCAGGAAAATCAGTTCAATTACACTTATTTTTAAAATCTGTTTTTTACAACATGGAACATTTTGAAAAAATATATTTGGGAGATCTCAAAGGTGGTTTAGAGCTTTCATTTTTAGAAGATTTGGGAAGTGATAAGTTAGATTTTTTTGGAGAAGCACATGAAGTTTTACCAATTATTTTAAATTGTGAATTAGAGATGGATGCAAGAATGGCTTATATGAAAGCAAATAGAATTAAAAATATTGTTGGTAATATTATTCTTTTTGTAGTTGATGAATATAAGCAATTAAATGATTTACAGATGGGAAAAAGTGGAGTTAGCAGACAAGTAGGAAATTTAATAGTGTCAAAAATTGACAGAATTTCTGCTTTGGGTAGAGCAATGAATGTTAAATTATTTTTACAATCTCAAAACTTTACTACTGATAGTATAGAAAGTTCAACAAGAAATAATATTCAATCTTTAGTGCTTATGAAAACTAAAAACCCAGAAATTCAAAATGCTTGTATTCCATACAGCATGAGAGAAGAAATGCCAAACCCAGCAGATTTTACAGTTGGAGAAAAGATTTTGTTAGATAGTGAAAGTGGACAAACTACTCATATTCAAGCACTATTTACAGAAGCAAATGAAGATATAACAATAGATAATTCTATGAAAGCTTATCAAAAAGGAATGGAAAATCAAGAAGAAGTTAAAAACATTGAAGAAGAAGTTAAACCATTCAAAATTAAAGTTCTTGAAAGACATATAGCAAATGGAGATAACTTAGAAGAAGAAGTTTTAGAATGGTATCAAGCAGAATATGAAAAACTAACTGGTAAGTCAGTAGAAGAAGAAAATGAAGCTATTGATGTTAAAGAAGTTAAAAAAGAAAAACTTTCAGAAGCAGACAAAATTTTAAAAGAAAGTGAAGATTTTGTTAATAAAATGGAAGAAGAAAATGAAGAATTGCTTAATGAAATGGATAATTTATTAGCAAAATTAAAAAGCTAAAACAAAAAAAAATAAATACTATATATTAAATTATATAGTATTTATCCCCTCTTTTTATAAAAAATCACTCAAATTTAAATTTTTTTTATTGTTAAACTCCCCTACTCTACTACTCTTTTTATTTTAATTATTAAAAAAATAATAAAAATTTAATAATTAAAACACAATTATTTTTTTTTCTTTTATAATAGAAATAAGTTAGAAAGAAAAACTAACAAAAAAGAAAAATAAAAGGATTAAAAAATGTTTTATATAACAATTCAACAAAATGACTTAAACCAGCTACTAACAGTAGTTTTAGGAATGGTAGTTATCTACTCAATCAAACTTTTCATAGATAAAAAAAGTTTAGAATATGATTTAAAATTTCAAAAAGATAGACTTAAATTGATGAAAAAATCATATAAAGAAATTAAAAATAGTTGTGTAAATTATTAAAATAAAAAAGGAGCAAAAAATGAGAATAGAAATATTTAGAAAATTAGATAAAGTTTTTCAAAGTATAGATTTTTATGAAATAAGAAATAGTGTTTTATATAAAGAAGAATTAGAAAATATTTATAAATTAGTTATTGAAACAAATTTTGATAAATTAGAAACAGAAGAAAAAAATAGAGTAATTGAAAATATAGATAAAAGAATAGAAAAACTAAAACAATCAATAAAAGAATAAAAATAAAAAATAAAAGGATTAAAAAATGTTATACAAAAATAAAAAAGAAATTAAAGAAGCAAAAATACAAAAGTTATATGAGTTATCAAGAATGTATCTAAAAGAAATTGATAAATTTAAATATATATTAGAAACAATCACTATAAAAAATAGTGAAGATTTTGGAGAAAAGATAGATATAGAAAACTATATAGATTTTCTTTATAAAAGATATGACTATATTATTAGTATCTTAATCAATAAAGAAGCAGAGATGATAAGTAATCAAGAGCTACAAACTTTATCATACTACTAAAAAAGCACTATAAGAGAGAATTTTCTCTCTTAAAATCTGTAATAATTCAATTTTCAAAAACTTTCAAGACATATTCACCACAAAAAGCCAAAAACTCAAAAATAAGCCCATTTTTCAACTAAATCATTAAAATCACTACTTTTTTGGAGTAAATAAGTATATTTAAGTATTATTTAATCTATTTAATATTACAATATTATAATTTAAATCAAAAAAGGCTAAAAAATGAGTATAATTAAAACTTGTAAATTATTCACAGTATTAAAAAAATTAAATGTTGAAGTTATTGAATATAACAATAACTATTTTAATGAAGAAAGAGAATTGATAAATATTCATTCTTTATTATTATCAGATTTTATCAATAGTGAATTTGATGATTTGATTGAGTTTTTTAAAGATAGTGTAGAAAATAACTATTATTTAAATGATATGTTATTAGAAAGAGATTTTGAAATTAAAAATGACACTATAAATTTTAAAGAAGATAATGAAGAATATAGCTATATAAACATGGGTTGCTATGCTTTTGATAATAAAAAAATTTATATATCTGGTAGTTATTCTTTTGTTGAAGATTTAATAGAAGAAAAAAAATATATATATTATGGAGATTAAAATGAGTGAAAAAATTATAACTCTCTTTAACAAAAAGGGGGGAACTGGCAAAACAAGTTTAGCTTTTAATATTGCAAAAGATTTAGATTATTTTTTGCTATCAAATGATGATAGTGTTATAGAAAAAATCTATGAAGAAAAAGCCAAAATCATGGATAGTTTAGAAGTTGTAAAAGGTGCAAATATTGTCTATGATTTGGGAGGTTTTATTGAAGCTGATACAATAGAAATCTTTAAAGCAAGTGATTTAATCTTAGTGCCAACTACTCTTGATATTAACAGTATTAAGAGAACTATTAACACAGTTGAAGAACTTGAAAATTTTAATAGCAATATTGTTATTATTGTAAATAGAATAAACAGCAAAAGAGCAGAAAAATATAAAGAGAGCTTACAAGCATTAGCAGAACTCAATAAAGAGATTTTATTGATAAGAGAGAGTGAAGCACTTGTTAATAGTATGTATAAAGCTCAAACTATCTTAGAGCAATACAAAAGTAATGCTTTAATGAGAAATGCTCTAAAAGGTATCACAGAAGACTATATGAAGCTATTAAAAAAAATAGGAGAATAAAATGGACATCAATGAACTTTTAACAAAAGACAAAAAAACACTTACAGCAGTTAAAACAGAAAAGAAAAATAAAAAAATGGGAAGACCAAAAAAAGCAGTTAAAACAGATAATAAACTTTGTTGTTATTTGACAGATGAAGAAAATGAAAAGTTTGAAGTTTTAGCAAATGAAGAAGCATTAAGCAAAAGTGCTTTCACAAGAAAAATTATATTGAAATACTTAAAAGAGAGCAATTAACTCTCTTTTGGTTTTCTCCCTCTTTTTGGGAAAACATCAGGATTTGAAGCTTTAATAGCTTTAATTTCTTCTTCAATATCTTTATTGATACTTCTTAATTTATCAATCTCTTTTTTATTTTTATCAATTTTTTGTTTTAATTCAAAAACTTCTACTTTAACAAGTTTTGCTTTTAATTCCTCATTTTCTTTTTTTAATTGTTCAATAGTATCACTCATTTTTTAATCCTTTTTTTTAAATATATTTATAAAATAATATATAAATAAACTTAAAAAAAAATAATAAATAAATTTGATAAATGAAAAATTTTTTGAAAATAATAAATGAGGATAAGAGCAAGAAGTCCAAAACTTGCTCTTAAATGAAAAATAAATTTTTAATATAAAAGAATTAAATGCTAACTCTTCAACAAAAATTAGGAAAAAAGCTAAACTACTTCTTTTTTCCATATCTATATTATAAAGAAAAAAAAATTTTTGTTTTATTATTTAATATTTTTTTATCAATTTCTTTAATTATATAGTTTCTTATATAGTATATTTAATTATATTTTATACTATTTAAGTATATAAAAATAGTTTATATCTCATATAATTAAAAAAATATGAAACTTTTTTACACACTATTAAGCCCTATTTTTTGGGCTTTTAAAAATATTATGAAAAATATTATAAAAAATTTTATATTTAATGGCATAAAATAAAAAAATATATTATAATACTATATACAAGAAGACAAAAAATAACAGATTATATCTGTAAAGTGAAGAATATAGATATAAAAAAACATACAAAAAGGAAAACAAAATGAGTAAAAAAGGAAATTCTTTATTTGAAGAAAACAAAAAAGAGGCTCTTAATATCACTATTGATAGTGATTTAAAAGAAAAAATAAAAGACTTATCAAAAAGCAATAAAATTTCAACTTCAAAAATAGTAAATCTAATATTGAGAAAGTTAGAAGAAGATGGAAAATTAGAAGATTTAAAACAATTAGAAACTTTTTTGAAAGATTAAAAAGGGTATAAAATGGAATTAAATGATAATACAACAACAACAAAAACAGATTTAATAAATGATATAGAAAGCATTATTGAAAAAACAGTAGAAATAAAAACTACAACAACAACAACACAAATACAAAAATTAGAAGAAAACTTTGAATTAAACTTAGATGATAATGAAAAAGATTTAGAAAAATTAAGTGAAGAAGAAAGAAAATTTAATGATATATATAAAGAGGTTTTCTCAATAAGTGAAAAAATATCAAATGAAAAATCTATAAATGAAAAAAAAATAAGTATTCAGTTTCAAGCACTAAATAAAATTATTGATAATGCAAACTTACATAATGAAAAATTAAATGATTTAGAAACAGTTATAAAAGATAGTATTGATACAGTAATAGAAACAATAGAAGAAAAAGAAGATATAGACAAAAAAAGAGTAGAAGCAATAAATAGAAAATTAGAAAATATAGAGAATGAAACAAAAAATAAAACAACTAAAATAATTTTAGCAAGTTTGATTTTTAATCTTATAACTATTTCTTCAATCATTTCTTATTTCATTTTTTTTAATTAAAAAGGAATAAAAAATGATAATAGTAATAAATGGAAAAATGGGAGAAGAAATTGGAAGTGATGTTGAAAGTTTTGAAGAATATATAGAAATACATTATAAAACAACAGAAACAGAAACAGAATTTTATGAAGCAGAAGAACAAGCAAGAAATATTTATAATAAATTAAAAGATTATGAAGAAGAACTTATACAAATTAAAAAAGAAAGATTATATTTTGAAAATATAGATAAGATTAAAAAACTAAAAAAATCTTATGAAGATAGAAAATTTAATATTGAAGAAATTTTAAAAAGATTAAAAGAAACAAAAATACAAGATAGTTTTGTAATTGAAGAAACAGAAAGATATAAAAAACTTCTCAAAAAAACAGATGAAGAAATAGAAATATTAGAAGATAAAATAAATCAATATAAAAAATATGTTGATAATACAGAATATGAAAAAGAACTTGAAAGAGATATAAAAAAATTAACACTTGAATATTATGAAGCAAATGAGATAAAAAAACAACTTAGAAATAAAATACAATTAGAAGAAAATAAGATACAAGTTATAGAGCATTTAGTTAAAAAGATATTAGCAAAAGGCTCAAATTATGAAATTTCTAAAAACAATACACAAGTAAAAGAAGATTATTTTAGACTTATTAGAACTTATACAATGAAAGATAAAAGCTCTAAAAGTTTTGATAATGAATATTATGATTTAGAAGAATTTTTGAATAAATTTGGAATTAGTAGTGATATTATAAGTAATTTAAAAAAGCAAGAACAGACACTAAAAAAATTAAGACTTAAAAAGAGAAAAGAGAAAAACTCTTTATTAAATAAAATCAATAGAAAAGAGAATAATAAAAAAGGTGGAGGAAGAAGAAGAAGTATCAATTTTCAAAAAGCAGAAGCAATAAGAGAAGAAATAGAAGCTATTAAAACAGAAGTAAAAGAGATAGAACAAGAAGCTATAACAGAGATAAAAGAGAAGATAAAAGATTTAGAAAAAGAAGAACAAGAAAAAATTTTAAAAGAAGTGCAAAAGAGATTAGAAGAAGAAGAATTAAAGAAAAAATTTCCATCAGAAATGAAACAAATTGAAGAAATGGAAGAAGTTATAAAGCAGTTTGAAACAAATATTGATAAAGAAGATAAAGAAATAGAAAGAAAAAGATTTAAAGAAATACAAGAAGAAGCAAGAAAAATTCAAAAAGAAAAATTAGAAAAAGAAAAACAAGAATTAGATAAAGAGATTAAAAAACAAGAAAAAATTAAAGAAGAAAGAGAGAAAAAAATATCATATAAAATATTATCAAAAGCAACTAAAATAATTGATAAAATATTTAGTTTTTTTAGTTAATAAAAAAATAATAGAAATTTAATAATTAAAATAGCATTATTAAATTTTTTATTATAATGATAGTAATTAAAAAATAAAAAGGTTTAAAAATGAAAAAAACAAAAGTTATAAAATATGATTTAAACTCAAATGAATTAAGAGTAGTTAGTGAAAAAGTAGATAATAGACAATATAGCTTGAAAGGTTATAATAAAAAAGGTAGCTCAAATTTCAATACAGATAAGAAAAATTTAGAGTATGATAATATTTTATATTATGATATTGAAACAATAAAAATAGGACAAAATTTTGATAATGAACAATATACAACTTTAGATTTATCATATAATATACTATATAGTTTTTCTATCTTAGTGCCAAAAAAATTTAAAAAAGATATTGAAAATTTAAAAGAATATTATGAAATTATTTTTAATGAAGAAGAAAAGAAAATATTTGATATTGAAGAAAAAGAAGAATACTACTTAATTTTTTCATATTCTGAAAATACAGAAAATAATCTATTTGAATTATTAGATATTTTCACTTTTTTTAGAAACAATCATAATAATTTAAAAGTTATAGGTTTTAATAATAATAAATTTGATGATTTAATTTTCAAACATTTATTAGAATATAATTTAATTAGAAATGAAAAAGATAAATTTAATCAACTTATAGTTAAGTTTAACAATGATAAAAATTTCAAAATTTCTTTCTATGATTTAATAGATTTAAGCAAATCATTTAGACTTCACTCATTAAAACAGATTGGAGAATATTTAAATTTTCCAAAACTAAATATAAATGAAAAAAATATAACAGACTTCAAAGAACAAGCAGAGATATATAAAAAGTATAATAATAGAGATAATGAGATACTTTTTTATTTTCTAAAAACTATCAATCAAGATCTAAATATATATGAAACAAATATTGCAAGATGGGCAAGAAAACATTTTTATAATAGTATGTTTAAAAAATTAGGTGTGGAATATATCAATAGTAATGGCTATATAAATGATTTTAATCTTTATGGTGGTAGAACAGAACACTATACACATATAAGTCATAATGTTAAGTATTTAGATTTTAATAGCTTATATACCTCTTCAAGAGTTGTTTTAGATATTGTTAAACCAGTAATAACAGAAAAGAAAGTAAAAGGAACAAATAGAACTTATAAGAGTGCTAACTATTTTTTAAAGCAATTAGAAATAAATGAAAAATTGAACTATCTTATAAATGCTTTTAAATTAGCTTTTGTGAATGAAGAAAACAATAATGACTATACTTATAAAGCATTAGCAGAACTATATGATAGATATAGCAAAGATAATTTCTATATGCTTAAAGTGAAACTAAAAGGTTATGATGAACTATTTGAAGATAAAAAAGCTTTGTTAGATTTCTATTTTCCATTCATTAGAAAATCAAAAGGTAAAAGCACTTTCTCATTTTCTAATAGAACAACTTATGAAATTTCATTCTATGAGATTATCTTTTTAGCTTTTTTTGATTTTGAAATAATTGAAGCTTATGAAATTGGAAAAGGAGAAGATATACTCAAAGAAGATTTAATAGAGATATATGAAAATAGAAAAATATTGAAAGAAAAAGGAGATAAAAAAGAAGCACTTGAAAAACTAAAATTAAATAGTGGATATGGAATTTATGCAACAAGAAACAGAACAAGTGAAAAGATTATAGATAAAAGACTAATTGAAAGTTTAGATAATTTTTTAAATAGAACAGAAGAAACACTTAATATAGAAACAAGACAAATAATAAATGAACTTCAAGATGACCTTTATTTTTCATGGGGAACTGATTATTTTAAAATCAAAATGATAGGTAATGAATATTTTAAAGTAATGGAAACAAAAGGGAAAAAGTGGACTGATAACTCAATTCCAATTTTATCAATGAATATAGTTTCAAATAGTAGATTTATGCTTTATAGTTTAATTCTTGATTATGTTATGAATGCAGATGAAGCAAAAATAAAAATACATTATACAGACACAGACAGCTTATTTTGTGATAAAGATATATATGAAAGACTTGAAAAATTGGGATATATAGGGGATAAATTAGGACAGTTAAAAGATGAAATACCAGAAAATACAATAGAAGAATTGAAAGTATTTGCACCAAAAACTTATATTTATAAATTAGATAATGGCTATGAAAGAAAAACTTTTAAAGGAACTGGAACAACTGAAAGAAAAACTATTATATCTCAATCATTAAAATCTAAATTTTATGTTGGAACAAAGACAGCTTTAAATGCTGAAACAGAGCAAAAAAGATTTTTGAAAAACAATTTATTTTTAAATAAATTTGGAATTAGTGAAGAATTAAAAGAAAAATGGAATGAACAAATGAAAAAATTTGATAATAAAGATAAATAAATTAAACTCTCAAAAAGCCTTATTTTAGGCTTTTTTCTTCTCAAAGCACTCTCAAAAAAATATCAAAATATATAAAATATTAAAAAATGAATAAAAAAATATTAAATTAAAATGAATTTCTTTTTTTTTCTTTATAATAATAGTAGATAAGTTGAAAAACTTAAAAACTCTAAAACAAAAAAGGATTAAAAAATGAAAACAATATCAAAAAAAGAAATTATTGAAATAACAAAAAAAACACTATTAAAAAGAATTAACAATATAGGTTTTAAAATAGAATATATTTCAAATGAAACTATTGATTTAGTAGTATCAAACAATTTAAAAAAATTTTTCAAAAAAGGAAAAGACATAATAAAAACAATAGATAAAGAAGAACTTTATAACACAGATATAAAAGAGATTAAAGACTATATAGAATTTTTATTTATTGAAGATTTTAATAACTTATCAACAGAATTAGCAGTATATACAAAAGAGATATTAGAAAAAAGCACTATGTTAAAAAATAGATTAGATAGAGTAAAAGCAGAACTTGAAAAAGAAGAAGATTTAAAAAAACTATTAAAGTTTCAAGACATAGAAGAAAGATTTAATCTATATCAATACACTTTAACAATAGAAGAATTAGAAAGCATTGATAAAGAAATAGATAGAGTTTTAAACTATGATGATAATTTCATAGATAACATTATAAAAGAAGTTGCATCAACATTATAGAGCTTATTCTTATAGCTCTATTTCCTCTTAAAACATTTTTCACTTATCATTTCACTATTTATAAATAAAAACCTCATATAAGCAAAATATAGAATAAAACCTTTATACTTTTCTGGTATAAATAAGTATATTTTAATATAAATAAGTATATAATTATATAAAGAAAAGGAGTAAAAAATGGAATTAAAATTTAATCATAATTGGAAAGAAATAACTATAAAAGGAAAAGATAAAAAAGATATAGAAGAACAACTAAAAGCAATGGGATGTCCAGAGGCAGAAAGAAAAAATTTATTAAAAACTGTAAAAGAAAAAAAATAACTATAAGGGAAAATCACTATATTTTTCTTTTAATAACTCTTTAATCTCTCCACTAAAATTTTTTATATTATTATTTATAAATTCAATTTGTTTTTTATTTAAAGCTATTGTTTTAAATCTTTGTTGTGGTTTTTTTGGTTTTTGAAATTCTAAAAAATCATTACTTATTTTTTGTTTTATATTGAAATAAATAATATCACTTTCAACACTTACACCACAATCAACAAAAGTATTTTTATGTAAAGTTGTTATTTTAGTTATGTTAGCACCATTTAAAAAATTCATTCTATTATTAGAATTAGACAAAAACCAATGTCCACTTATCATCACCACTGGTATAGTTTTTCCAAATATTTCAAATATTTTAGCAATAAATAAATTAGGGTATAAATCTCCATATTGCTTATTTTTTCCAAAAGGGGGATTAGTAAGAATAAGATCTATATTAAGACCTTTAAAATCTTCTATTGAACATTCTAAAAAATCTTTATGTATAAAAATATCAAAATTATTTTCATAGTCTTTTATAATATCTAAACCTATTATTTTTGAATTATGCTTTTTTG
>Ga0256843_1001680_pt1 | contig 17088 bp, 18 predicted proteins | sample AlvinellametaG_FD_191572 | JGI IMG/M metagenome (GOLD analysis project Ga0256843, IMG submission 191572) | Pompeii worm associated microbial communities from hydrothermal vent at the East Pacific Rise, Pacific Ocean - Alvinella | ecosystem: Host-associated > Annelida > Integument > Unclassified ... | reverse complement strand
ACTAATAGCACTACTACCACTAAAAAGCACTTTTATATCTAAAAAGTCATATATCTCTTTTAGTTCTATTTCAAAGTTTTTAATTTTATGAATCTCATCAATAGCAAGTATCTCTCCACCATATTTAAAAAATTCTTCTGCTATTTTATATAAACTCATATTAGAAGTGATAATGCTATCAGCACTAAAATACAGAGTTTTTTCAAAATCAAAATTTTTAAGATATTGAAGTAAAAAGGTAGTTTTTCCTATTCCTCTACTTCCTGTAATACCAATAATTTTATTATCAAAATCCACTATATCAAAAAAATATCTTTTATAATCTGTATCTAATAATCGTAAAATCCTATCATATTTTACTCTTAATTCTTCAAGCATTTATATCCTTTGTCTTATATATATGACATAATTATATCATAATTGTATTTTATATAAGACAATTTAAATCTTTTCAAATTCATAAAAAATGTCAGTTTTAATGATAATTATTAAATAGCAGCATCTTTAAAATACAATTTATAACTCCCCTCTAAGTTTAGAGAGATTTTCTTTATTTCCTCTAATAGTATAACTAATCCCATCTAAGAAATTTCTATCAATCACTTCAATATTATATTTTTTAAATAAATATTCACATCTACTTGCCTGCTCATAATTCACATTAATAATCTCTTCTAAATTTTCTTCATAAGGAATAATCTCTGCATTTGCAACAGCCATATTAGCACTATCACTATATGCTCTTACAAGTCCTCCAGCACCAAGCAAAGTCCCACCAAAATATCTTACAGTAATAATAGCTACATTTATTAAATCATTACCTTGTAATACTTTTAATGTAGGTTTACCACTAGTGCCTTTAGGCTCACCATCATCACTACTTCCCTCAACAATCTGCTTATGCTCATTTAAATATCTAAAAGCTGTAACAAAATGTCTAGCTTTTGGATGATTTTTTTTTAGTTCAGTTAATTTATCTTCAAATTGCTCATACGGCACTAAAAAAGCATGAAATTTTGATTTTTTTTCTTCTAATGTATATGCTGAAAGTTTAGTTATTGTTTTCATAAAAGAGTATATAGCCTTTCTTCTTCAAACTCTACTCTTTTTACTAAAACTTCTCCAATATTATCAAGTTCTGCTAAAAATTCTTCTTTATTACTATTATTAATGATTTTATATTTTTTTTCAAAAAATGTAATTGTTCTAGTAATATCATTCATATCTTTTCCAATACTTCTAATAGTTTTTAAAATTTGTTTTTTATCTTTATATTTTTCTTCTAAAGCAATATATAGTTGTGTATCTTCTAATAAGATATGCTTATTATATTCATGTACAAAATTTTTAAGTTCTGATTGTGCTTGTGCAAAATTATTTTTTTCTACAGCTTTATGTATTTTTGTATAAATATTTACTAAATTTTTATGATCACCTTTTAATGTATCTATTAATGCATTATTTTGTTTTTTTGTCCCAAATAGTTTTTTAAAAAACTGTATCATACTACTTCCTTGTGTTAATTTAAAATCTAATTATATCTTAAATCCTGCCTCATTTAAAAATTGACTTGGTTCAAACTCTAATTTTTTTATCAAATCCCTTTTTGCAAATGATAAATATAAAATATCTTTTGCTCTTGTTACTGCTACATAAAAAAGTCTTCTTTCTTCTTCTATACCACCTGCACTTGATGCTAATTTTGTATTTGGAAATCTACTTTGCATCAAATCAACTATATATACTTCAGTAAATTCAAGTCCTTTTGAGGCATGAACACTAAGTAAATTAACTCCTCTTCCTTCACTAAATTCACTACTACCTAAAACCATAGCATTCAAAAATCTCTCAAGAGAATTATAATTTTTAAGTAAGTTTCTAAGTAATTTCACTCTATTTATAATTTTTGTTTTACTTATATCAAACTTATCTTTATCTATTTTTCCATTTTTATCTTTGCTTCTATTTAGTGCTAAATTTTCAACTATATGATTAAAAATTTCACTATTTAATGTTTCTTCAAAAATAGTATTTGGATTTTTGTAATTTTTAATTTTTTTTAAATATTTATAAAAGTTATATAAAAACTCTCCACCCTCTTTTGTAAGTTTTGGATGTTTTAAGATAGGATTTTTTAAAAACTTTTCTTCAAACCCTAAATCTTTAAACTTCATAACACTTCCAAGCACCATAAAATCATCAAATAATCCAAGTTGTGTTGATTTAGTTTTATTTCTAAAAACATGTTTTTCATCATTTGGTTCAATAAATCCTTTTAAAGCATTACCATCACCAAGTATTTTTAATGCTTCATATATTTCATGAGCTATCGCACTTCCTACCCCTTTTGCATATTCAAATATATGAATAAAACTCATCACATCTTTTGGATTATGCAAAAATGTTAAAATATCAAGAGTTATTTTTATCTCTTTTGTATCAAAAAAACCTACTCCCCCTTTTCTACGACTAGCAATACCAAGTTCTCTTAAATAAAGTTCTATTCCATCAGCACTAGAATTATTTCTAAAAAGCACTGCAATCTCTTCTTTGTCAGTAGGAGAAGATGCTATTTTTGAAGCAATATCTTTATATTGTGAAATAGTATCTTCATACATTAAAAGTTTTGGTCTAATTTTAGCATTTCCTCTAACTACCTCTAATTTTTTTGGATAAATTCTCGGATTATATTTAATCACACGATTAGCTAAATCTAAAATTTCAGCATAACTACGATAATTTTTTGTAAGAGTAAAAATATTAGCATCTGGATATCTTTTATCAAATGTAGAAATAATAGAAATATCAGCTCCATTAAAAGCATAAATAGACTGGTCATAATCACCTACACAAAAAAGACTACCTTTTTCTACAGCATTAATAAATTCATTTTGCAAAGGATTTGTATCTTGATATTCATCTACCAAAACTTCTTTATATGGATTTTCACATCCATTTTTTAATTCATTTATCATCTCTATCAAAAGAGAATTAAAATCTACTAAGCCATACTCTCTCTTTTTTTCTTCATACTCTTCAAAAATCCCTTCATAAATAGTGCAAAATTCTTCTTGTGCAGGGGTTTTAGTGCTAAGCCATTCTGTAAAATCTTTTTGATTTGAATTTAAAAAAAGTGAATAAGTATCATATAAATAATTACTACCATAAGGCTCACCTTCTATATGATGAAAACTTCTTTTATCATATATAGATTTAAAAAGAATCTTTAAATCATTAGGAGATTTTAAGGTAATATTTTTATTGATTTTTTTAAGCCATCTATAGCTAACTGAATGAAAAGTCCCAGCTTCTATTTTTTTTGCTTCACTAAAAAAACTACCAACTCTTGCTTTCATCTCAAGTGAAGCTTTATTTGTAAATGTAAGGAGTAATATCTCTTCTGGTTTTATTCCAGATGTTAGTAAATGAGCAATTCTTCCAACTATTGTAGAGGTTTTACCTGTTCCTGCAGAGGCTATAACAAGATTATAGCCCATTTTTGCAGTTGCAGAAGAAAGTTGATTTTCGTTTAGATTACTAAGCGGCATCTTTTGCTTTGATTAGTTCACCTATTGTAAATAACCCCTCATTTTCAATAATAAATTGAGCCATTTTTCCATTATCTTTATTAAAAATTAATGGTGCTTTAAAATTCACTACTGATTCAGTCATAGGGTTATGTAATACTACAACATTATAAACTAAAATATTTGAATTTTCATTGATGTCTAATAATACTTGCACATCTCTTGGAATATCAAAAGAATAATCTCTTAATTGATATGGATTTACTAAAGTAAAACTTGGGTAATCTTTATCTATTGTTTTTAAAGTAGAAAAAAGTTCATCAATCTCTTCTAACTCTACTTTTAATACATCTTCAAATCCTAAAATTGGCTTTTTAACTTCATATACCATTTTTGACCCTTTTTTTTAATAAACCATAAGCAAAATATATTCCAAAATTATGCTTTTATTTCTGTTCCAATTCCATCTGATGTTAAAAGTTCAAGTAAAATTGAATGTTCAACCCTTCCATCTATAATATGAGCTTTTTCTACCCCTTTATCAACTGCATATAAAGCAGCTTCAACCTTTGGAATCATTCCTCCATTAATAGTCCCATCATTAATTAATGATTTTACTTCATCTTTTGATAATGAATTTAATAATTTTTTATCATTATCTAATACACCTGGTGTATCTGTTAAAAATAAAATTCTTCTAGCTTTTACTGCCGCAGCTACTTCACATGCTGCTGTATCTGCATTTATATTAAATCCGGGATGATTAACCCCATCTCCACTAGCTATTGGAGCTATAACAGGAACAAATCTTTCATTTATTAAATTATTCACAACCTCAGCATTTACTTCTGTAATCTCTCCTGTAAATCCAAATTTACCACCATCTTTTGGTTTTGCCTTTAAAAATTCCCCATCTTTTCCACTAATACCAATAGCTTTTGCAGAATGCTCATTTAACATATGAACTATCTCTTTATTAATATCACCACTTAATACCATTTCAGCTATTTTAATAGCTTTTTCACTTGTTACTCTTACACCATCTCTAAATTCTGTTTCAATTTTTAATTTATCAAGTAATTCAGTGATTTTTTTACCACCACCATGAACAATTACAGGTTTAATCCCTATCATTGTAAGCATTAAAATATCTATAGCAAAACTCTCTTTAAGTGCTGGATTTATCTGTGCACTACCACCATATTTTATTACAATTGTATCTCCATAAAATTTTTTAATAAATGGCAAACTATCAAGTAATGTTTGCACAATTTCTATTTTTCTTTTCAATGAAAATCCTTTTTTTGAATGAATTTTATCATATTTTTAGTATAATCTATAAAAATACTTAGGAGTTTATAAATGAGAATTGTTGTAAATAAAAACGAAGAATATTTTAATCTACACATAGACCCAAAAGAATTTATCCTTACACTAAAAAAAGAAAACCAATACTACAATATTACACTTACATATACTCAATATCCAGATATTTTAACACATACTTTTATAGAAAAAATAGGATTTAATAAAGAAATCGAACTTATAAAAGAAGCTCCTGAATTTATAGAAAAAATTACAGAAGATAAAACAATAGTAGAATTTAGATATATAATAAATCAACTTTTTGATTTTATAAATAAGAAAACACCTGATAATTCTTCATCAAATGATGACTTTTATGATACAGATTTTTATTTTTAAAATCAAATTTTTGTTATAATTTTGATAAAAAAAGGTATATAGAATGAAATATTATATTGGAACTGACCATGCTGGAATTAATATCAAACCATATGTAATTGAACTACTTGAAAAAAAAGGTTATGAAGTAGAAGATTTAGGATGTTATTCAACTGATAGAGTTGATTATCCAGATTTTGCTCATAAAGTAGCTGATGCTGTAAGTAAAAATCCTGATTCAAAAGGTATCTTAATTTGTGGTAGTGGAATTGGGATGAGTCTAGCAGCAAATAAACACCCAGGAATTAGAGCAGCTTTATGTCATGATCATTATACAGCAAAAATGGCAAGACTTCATAATGATGCAAATATTTTATGTTTTGGTGAAAGAATTGTAGCTAAAGGTATAATTGAAGAGATGATTGATGTATGGTGTGAGACTGAATTTGAGGGTGGAAGACATACTGATAGAGTGAAAAAAATAGAATTATGAATTTTTTAAATTGGTTTTTTCTAACAACTTTTATATTGAGTGTTGGTATATTAACATTTAAAATGTATTATTATAAAAACTTATATGAAAAAGAAAATGAACATAAAAGAATATTAAAATCAACACTAAATGAAGCTGAAATTTTAATAAAAAAATATCAAATTCAGCTTCAAAGAAGTTTAGGAAATCTTGATGTATTAAATGAAGAGATGAATAAGCTTAAAAATGATATTAAAGCTGTAAAAAGTAGAAATTCTCAATATAGAATAGAAAATGACCAATTAAAAAGAAAAATAAAAGAGCTTGAAAATAAAATCGAAGCTCTTTTATAATCTTTCCTTTTATTTCCCATTTTTTTAATGTATTTAATTTACTAAAATTAACATACAAAATACTTTTATTCAAACTTTATATAAATAGACTAAACTTTTCTAAGTAAAATTCTTGACTTTTATTAAATAATTTTATATAATTCTAAAAAAATTAAAAGGAGGTAAAAATGTTAGTAAGATTTGATCCTTTTAAAGAAATTAGAGAATTAGAAAGAAAAATTTACAATAACCTACCAGCAGTAGAAAACAACTCAATCTCAACATTCACTCCAGCAGTAAACACAAGAGAAGATGAAAATGGATACTATATTGAAGTAGATTTACCAGGAGTAAAGAAAAAAGATATTAATATTGATCTAAATGATAAAGTATTAACTATCTCTGGTGAAAGAAAATTCAAAAAAGAAGTAAAACAAGAAAGCTATTATAAAATAGAAACTGCTTTTGGTAAATTTGAGAGAAGTTTTTCTATTCCAGAAGATGCAGATATTGAAAACATTGAAGCAAAAAGTGAAAATGGAGTATTAGAAATTTTCATTCCTAAAATCAAAAAAGAAACTCCTAAAAAAAGAATTGAGATTAAATAAGGCTTTTGCCTTATTTAAATCATAAATTTAATCTGTCCTATACTTATCCCACCATCATTTATTGGTATATTTTGATTAAAATATATTTTTTTATTTAGTTTTAAAATTTGTTTTAAAAGAGTTTTATTTTGAAATACTCCTCCACTTAAAATTATAGGTAAATCAATCTCCTCACTAATTCTTTTTATAACATCTACTAGTGAATTTAGAAATTTAGAAGCTATTAAAGTTTTATCATTATCTAAATTCTCAATCATAGGCATAAAATCTATTATTCCATCATTTAATTTAAAATGATAATTATCTATAATTTTTTCATCATAAAAACTTTCTATTTTCATACCACTCTCACCCTCATAAGAGTTAGTTTCAATAAAACCACCTAAATATCCCACAATATCAAAAAGTCTACCAACAGAAGAAGTAAGTGGTGCTGGAAGTTTATCAAACTTTTTAGTTTGTAGATTAATAGCCATATTTTTTGGATTTTTTACAGCCTTTTCACCTCCTATCATTTTAAAATAATCAAAATGATATATTCTTTTATATTCTTTATCATTAGCTACAAAAACCTCTCCACCCCAAATATTACCATCATCTCCATATCCTGTCCCATCAAAACAAAAACATAAAAAATCACCTTTAAGATTATGTTCAAACATACAAGAAAGTAAATGAGCATAATGATGCTGAATTTCTACTACTTCTTTATTTTGTTGTTTTGCCCATTTTGTAGATTCATAAGTAGGATGTTTATCACATACAATTATATCTTCTTTAAAATCATAAAAATTTCTAAACCTTCTAATCATTTCATCAAAATATTCCACACTATCTATAGTAGACAAATCACCTATATGCGGTGATGTAATGATTTTATTATCAAAAGCAAGTGAAATAGTTGATTTTTGATTTGCTCCTACTGCAAGAATTTTTGGTTTAAGTTTTTTTTCTATATAAAAATTATGTGGAGCATAACCTCTAGCACTTCTAAGAGTAATTTTTGTTTCATTTATAGCCATTACAACACTATCATCACAACTATTTATAATTTTACGATTATAATCTAAAATATCATCTACTACATCTCCAAGTTTTTCTTTTAACTCTTCAATATCACGAATAATTGGCTCACCTGAGATATTTGCACTAGTCATAACAAGAGGAAAATCTATATTTTGAAACAATAAATAATGTATTGGTGTATATGGTAAAAACACACCATATCTATCTATTTCATCTGCTATATATTTAAGTTCTTTTTTCTTTTTAACTATTACGATTGGTTTTTCTTTTGATGTAATTAATTCTATATCTTTTGTAGTTAATTCACAATAATTTTGAATAGTTTTTAAACCTTTAAACATCATAGCAAAAGGTTTAGTAGGACGATTTTTTCTTTCTCTTAAAGTGTTTATTGTTTGTGAATTTGTAGCATCACATACAAGATGAAATCCACCCATTCCTTTAATAGCTACTATTTTACCTTCTTTTATTTTATTTACAATTTTTAAGATAGAATGATTTAATTTTAATGTACTTTTTTCACAACTAATAGGTTGAGCATGAAAAAATCTACTTTCAGGATTTTCATATTCCTCTTTACAACTATTACACATTTCAAATTCAGCCATAGAAGTATTTTTTCTATCATATGGCAAAGTTTTTATAATAGTATATCTTGGTCCACAATTTGTACAATTAATAAAAGGATAATTATATCTTTTATTGTTTGGATTATTTAAATCATTTATACAATCTTCACAAATTGCAATATCAGGTGATATTGATACTGATTTTGTTGTAGTAATAGAATTTTGAATAATAAATTCATCATAATTATTACTCAAAGAAGGATATTTTTTAATATTATCTATTCTAGCAAGAGGTGGTAGATTTGAAAGTAATTCATCTAAAAACTTATTCTCATTTTCTCCTACTATTTCTATTTCTACACCACTTCCGTTATTTAATACATAACCTTTTAAATTAAGCTTTTTAGCTATCTTATAAATATAAGGACGAAATCCTACTCCTTGGACTATTCCTGATATCTTTAATTTCATTTAAAACTCTTTTTTTATAGAAAATTATAATAAATATTAGAAGATAATTGAAGAAAAAAAGTAGAAAAATCTACTTCTTAGAAATTAAAATAAACTTTTTAATAAACTTCCTGCATCAAAGTTACTTGCTAATTTACCTAACACATCACTTGCATCAGTTTCACCATTTAATAATCCATCTATTAAATCTGATTGATCAGTTAATCCAGCTAATTTTTCTTTAATATCCTCATGCTCATTTAAAAAAGATGTTACTTTTTCTTGTAAATTTGCAATATCAAAATCTCCACCTATATAATCTTTTAATAAATCATATTTATCCCCAAGTAAAGATTTTACAACTCCTGCAACTTGACTATTTTCATCTGTTAAAGCATTTTTAACTAATTCTAAAATCGCTTCCATATTTATCCTTTTTTTTCAGAATTATATCACAATATATATACCAAAAAATGACAAATAACTATTTTTTATTTTCCACACACCAAGCACCATATCCTTCAATAATTCCACTAATAGGTAATGTTTTTGGTGTAAATGTAGGATAATTTTTAGTAACATATGTATATACTTTATTTAAAAATTCACCTTCAAATAAATCTCCTACTATTATTGCACCATGTAATTCTGTATCTCTATTTACATCCTCATAAAGATTATTTAAAAATTCAGCAAAACTCTCAATTACCCCATAAGCTATTAAATTATCATCAACTCCAGCTAACTTAAAGCTCATAGCAGTTCTAATCGCCCAAACAGCATCAAGATTTTTATCTTTTAATTTATAATCAATTCTTGGTCCTTTTTTAGTCAAAGCATCATTTGCAAGCTCTAGTAATTTTTTTGCACTATTTTCAATATTATCTCCAAATCCAAGAACACATCCTATAAGTCCCCATACAAAATATATCCCTTTATAATCTGTATTTAAATCACTTTTCAAAGCATTTTCAAAAAATTCAGATTGTTTAATCGAATAATTTTTAATAAGTTTTTTACCATTTTCATCTAAACTAATTTCAGCAAATATATCCTCAAAAGAATTGTAATTTACATCAAAATCTATATAATCAACTAATCCAAATTTTGGAGAATTCATTAATACTTTTGAAGGATGTTTTTTATAAAAAGGAAAAGCCATTGTATTTTTATCTATTAAATTATATTGATTTAATACTCCAAAATATCCAAAATATGGTTTTTTATTTTCATCATATTCTTTAGTAGGAGGAAATACTAAATATTTTTCACCACTTGTAATTAAAAATTTATGATATTTTGTATCAGTTACAACACCTTTAATTGGTTTTATATTTTCTTTTAATATTTTTACTCCTAAAAGAGGTGTATTAAACTTTTCAAAAAATGGCTCAATAAATTCATCAGTCATTCTTACATCATAACTACTTACTTTAAAAAGATTAGTAAGTGTTCTAAAATTAATATTCACTTTTAAATGCAAAATAGGTTTTTCAATACTCGCAATTACTTCATCACCATTAAATGCTACAAAATATTTTGATACTGCTTCTAAATTTTTAGCTATTATTAAATCACTATCTTCTTTTACTTCACTGATTTCATAAGTATAATCTTTTGTAACAATAATATTATCTTTTATCTCAATAAGCTCATTTGAAAAATCATATATTTTAATATCCTCATTTTCAAATTCATCTACAACAACTGCATCAATTTTTCCTAAAAAAATAGATTTTTTAAGTTCTTTATCAAGTTCATTTGCAAAAGAATTAATTTTATCTTCATCAAGTTCCATAAAAATTAAAGTTTTGTCATCTTCTCTTTTCAATCCAATCTTAATACCAAGCTTATTAGCTACATTTTGTGCTACTTTACAAATATATCCATTTGGTGAATTATACTCTATTATAAATTTTAAATACATTCTACACCTCTTTTATACGAATAATCTTTTACATCATTTAAAGTAATATTTGGATTTTTTACTTCCACTTTTACTCCAAGTTTTTCAAGATTATCTATTAATATTTTTTCCATCAATTTTGCAGCTTTTTGTACAGGCTCTGTAATATGAAAAGTTGTATCTTCACCAATAACATAAGGAACAACTCCAATAATCTTAGTTTCTGGTAAATCCCCAAGCATTTCTATCATTTGAAGAGTTTGAAGCATCTCAACTTCATGAGCACTTCCTTGCCAACTAACACATTCAGGCACATCAGTAAAATCAAAAAAATACACATCTCCAATCTCAGCTTCATCTACATCAACACAGTCAAATATAAATACTTTATCATATTCTGTAATAATTGGAATTAATCTTTGAGCTAGTGTACCTCCATCTACCAAATCTACTTGATGCCCACTAAAACTATATTTTTCATCAATATAATTAGTTAAATGCACACCTATTCCCTCATCTCCAAACAAAATATTCCCTATTCCTAAAACCAAAATTTTCATAAAAATCCTTAAAATAATTTTTATTTATTATAACATAAATGAATGATTATTTATGTGTTTATTAAGATAAAAAGTTTATCTATTATTAAATATTAATTTAAAGATTATTTAAAGAAAAGTATCATCAGCTTATAGCCGCATAATGACTATAAACTAATGAAATAAAGTAGAAATTAGTGTTTTTTATCTTCTTTTTCGTATTTCATACCACTAAAGATAGCATCCATACTACCATTTTTACCAAATACAGCATTATAAACTGCCATATAAATATGAATAAATACTACAATGATAATTCCCCACATAAATAAATGATGTAAATATCTTACATTTGCAAGTCCACCACATAAACTTTCAACTGACTTAGCAAATCCATAAAGCATTGCACCAAGTCCTTGATGATAAACTTCAGCATAAAGTGCAAGACCTGTAACTATAATTCCTATAAAAAATACATAAAGTCCAACATATGCCCAAAATTGTAAAGGATTATAAATCCCTTTTGTATGAGGATGTTTAGAAATTAATAAATAATATCCAACTTGTTGAAGTGCAACTTTAATATTAAAAGCATCTTTAATACTTTCTCTTTCATACTTTCCTTCTCTTGTAAAAAATGTTAAGAAAAGTTTATAAATTACTGCACCAATCATTACAAAACCAAATATAATATGCCATTCTCTAATTTCAGCATGTAAAAATCTCGTAGGCTCAGGGCTTACATTTGCATAAGTAATAAATGGATCTGCTATATAAAATCCAGTGGCAACAAGAGCAAAAATAGCTATTGCTCTAATCCAATGCTGCCATCTAAACCCAGCACTAAATTCTATACCACCTTCATATTCACCTTTTTTTTGTAAAAATTTACTCATAAGAGCCTCCTTAAATACTACATCCACCATATAATGGATCAACTTTTAGGTTACCTAATTTTTTACCTTTTACATCCATTACATGCACAGCACAAGCAATACATGGATCATATGAATGGATATCTCTAATTACTTCAAGTGGATGAGTTGGATCTTGAAGTGTCATACCAATTAAGTTTGCTTCATAAGCACCTTTTTTACCTTTTCCATCAACTGGCCCTGCATTCCAAGTAGATGGCACTACTGCTTGCCAATTTTCAATTACACCATTTTTAATTCTACACCAATGAGATAACATTCCTCTTGGAACATCTCCAATAAATCTTCCTTTATACTCTTTATTTTTATCAATAGTATAAGGAGCAACTGTTGTTTGGTCTTTTTTAAGATTTTGAACAAGATTATTAAATGTTTCTAATCCGTGCTCTGCAATTACAATAGTTTGAAGCATTCTAGCTGCTGTTCTTCCAAGAACTGTAAATAATGCACTAACAGGTAATCCAGTAAATGCTAAGAAATCATTTACAGCTTTTTGAACTTTTTTATTTCCAGCTGCATAATTTACTACCATACATGCTAAAGGTCCTACTTCCATAGGCTCATCTGCATATCTTGGTGATTTAATCCAAGAATACTTTCCTTTTTCATTTACTAATTTAGTATCTACCATTTTTCCATCAGGTCCAATAGATTGTCCATCTTTATAACCTGTATAATTTGGTTCAGTCTTACCATCATATGGATGTAATGGCTCATTATCTTTATACCAAGAGTGAGTTGCTTCTTCTGTAATTTTACTTTCATCAATTGGATAAAATTTAGATAAATCAAAATTTTTAATATATCCACTTGCATCAAATAACCACTCAGTTGCACTAGTTTGCATAGTTTTATATGTTAAGAAATTTCCTAAATTTAAAGGTTTTGTAACACTTGGCTCACTTCCAAATGCTGCTGCTGCCATAGCTATATCAGCATAATATGCTCTATGAGCAAAATCAGCTAATTCTTTAAACTTAGTTAAATATTCACCTAATCTTGCTGGATCTTGTAAATCCATAATACAAGTTACACCACCAACTGTTAAACTTTGTGGATGTGGTTGTTTACCACCAAAAATAGCCATAAGTTGCGCTGCAATTCTTTGCATTTCAAGGTTTTTTAGATAATGGCTAGCTGCTATTAAATTTTGTTCTGGAGTAAATTTATAAGTTTTATGTCCCCAATATGCATTTTTAAATGGCCCTAAATCTCCTCTATCTACAAATTTTTTAAGTGTATCTTGAACTTGTTTTAATTCATCTGCACCAGTTGCAATTGGATTATATCCTTTTGGCACATATTTAAATGCTTCCTCACTTGCTTTTACTGGATCTGCACTTAAAGCACTTACAATATCTACCCAATCAAGTGCATGTAATTGATAGAAATGCACCATATGATCATGTAAAAATAAAGCATAATCCATTAATGTTCTTGTAAGTTTTGCATTTAATGGTGGTGTAATTCCTAAAGCATCTTCTACTGCTGTAATACCTGCTTTATAGTGAGAATATGTACAAACTCCACAAATTCTTTGAGTCATAAAACCAGCATCTCTAGGATCTCTTCCTTTTAAGATTACTTCTATACCTCTCCATAATGTTGCTGATGAATATGCATCAATAATTTTATTATTATCATCTACAACAACTTCTACCCTTAAATGTCCTTCAATTCTTGTGATTGGATCTATTACTACTCTTTTTGCCATTCATTACTCCTTAGGATTTTTCATTGCACTTAATGCTGCATGAGCTGCTATAGCTGCACCTGCTACTGCTAAAACTTTAACACCTATACTATCTGCTGTCGCATCTGCTGTAATTGATGCAAATTTTCTATCTGCTAATGGTTCTTCATATGGAGCCATTGTATCCCAAAAATCTGGTTCACTACATCCAATACATCCATGTCCTGCTTGAACTGGCCAAGATGTATGTTGATTAAATCTTTCTCTTGAACAATTGTTAAATGTATAAGGACCTTTACATCCTACTTTATATAAACAAAATCCATTTTCAGCTGCATTATCACCAAATTCTTCTACAAATTCACCTGCATCAAAGTGTCCTCTTCTTTCACATAAATCATGAATTCTTAATCCATAAGCGAATTTTGGTCTATTAAAATTATCTACTGCTGGTAATTCATTAAATAAAATTACATTTAAGATAGTTCCAACTATATTTTTAGCACTTGGTGGACATCCTGGAACATTAATTACAGGTTTATCAATAACTTTATCTACACCTTTTGCTCCAGTTGGGTTTGGTGCTGCTGCTTGAATACCACCAAAACTTGAACAAGTTCCAACTGAAATAATTGCTGCTGCATCTTTAGCAGTTTCTTCTAAAACACTTCTTCCTGTTTCAGCATGTGGCCCTAATGTTAGAAAACTTCCATCCATTTTTGTAGGAACCCCACCTTCTACACAAAGAATATATCTTCCTTTAAATTTTTCTCTAGCTGATTTTAAATTTTCTTCAGCTTGCCATCCAGCTGCTGCCATAATAGTTTCATGATATTCAAGATTGATATAATTAAAAATTAAATCATCTATTGTAGGAGCATCAGTTCTAATTAAACTTTCACTACATCCTGTACATTCAGCCATATGAAGCCATACTACAGGTAATCTATCACTAACTTCTGCCGCTTCGGCTACAAGTGGTGTAAATGATGCTGGAAGTGCTAACATAGCTGTCATAGCACCTGCCCATTTTAAAAAGTCTCTTCTTGAAAATCCTTTTTCTTCCATTACTTCGCTGATAGATTTCTCAGCAACACCTGGAAGTTTTTTTAGAGTTTCTAATCTCTCTTTTACTCTATTGAATGTGCTTTCATTCATAATATACCTCCAAAAAAGTTGTATTTTTAAAATTTTAGCACAATTTTTATCAAATGAATAGTTATTTATTCATATTTAATTCATTTTTTATAATATTTGTAACAAATAAAGAACTAATAACTAAAATTAATGACCTATACAAACACTACAAATATCAAAACATTTAAAAATAGTATCTATATATTCTTTTTTTTCTCCTATAAGTGCTTGTTGAGCTGCTGAAAAGATAATTTTATCACTTGATAGATTAAATTGAGTAGGCACAATAATATTATAATTTTGTATTTTTTCATTTAAAATTTCTATTTCATGAATAAGTATTCCTCTTGGTGCTTCTATAATAGAATATCCCTTATTTGAAGTAATATTTGGTTTTATATATGATTCTTCACTCAAATCAATTTCATTGCAAATCTCTAAATTTTCTTTTAAAAGTTGAACTGCTTCAAATAAACGAGCATATATTCTACTATAAATAGAATCTTCATATTTATTATAAACTTGTTGAATATTGTTTTTTTGTCTAGCTAATGGACCTACTTCATAAAAAATATTTTTATATGTAACATATTGGTAATTTTGATTTTTCTTTTCATAAATTTGTGTTATATCAACCTCATCTGCTACTAAAAATCTATTATTACTTTTACCTATATCTTTTGGTAAATTTTCAAAAAACACTTCTAAATCTTCAAAAAGAGTAAGTTCAGCTAAAATTTCTTGTATTAAACTTTTTACTTTTGTAAGTTCTAAATATGTAATATCACTAGTAATTCCTCCAGGAATTGCATAAGAAGTATGAGGATATTGTCCAGCTATTAAAGCTATAGCTTTTGAAATATTTTGAGATAATTTTAAAGCTTTAAACATATATTTTTTATCTTTAATTTGTGTAGGAAAAAGTGTAATATAAAACCATTTAATATGATTTTCTATTATTTCAAAATTAAGTGTGAGTTGTCTAAAAAGTTTCGCTTTTTTTGTAATTAAAGCATCAAAAGCATTTTCTATTGCTTTTGTTGTAGCTATTAAGTGAGAATGACCACAAATTCCACAAACTCTTGGATTTATCACTAATGCATCCATAAAATGTTTGCCTTTTAGATATTTCTCAATTCCACGAAATTGATAAAATTCAATTTCTGCAAACTCTACTATTTCATCACCTTTTATATGTAAAAGAGCTTCTCCTTCAATTTTTGTTATCAATTTTTTCATATTTAAAAAGCCTTTTTTCTAATCTTTCATTTTTTAAACTTTTAGCAATCCCTGCTAATGTAAGATATGCTCTTTTAGTTACACCTAGAGGAATTTTAGAAGGAATTCCCATCATAGTATCTGTTTTAAATAATTCTTCTTTTGGAAAATTTCTTTCAGTGCAACCAAAACAAGGTATTCCTGCTCTAGGTTTTGAACTTACTTCATTCCATAAAATTTTATTACAACTACTATGAGTAAAAGGACCTTGACATCCTTGATTATAAAAAAGACATCCCTCTTTTGTCCCAAAATCTTCAGCATCTACTTTCCAATCAAAGTATTCATTTCTTACACATCCACTATGACTAACATATGAATATATCTCTTTTGGACGATTTTCTTCATCTAAAACTATATTTTTATTATTTATAAGCATATCAAATACATATCCAAGCCATTCTGGATGAATAGGACATCCTGGAATATTAATTATTTTATTTTTACAAGTATAAAATTTTCCATAATTTTCTTTATTAAAAATAAGTCCTTCTCCAAACATACCACCAAAACTAGCACAGCTTCCAAGTGCTATTACTTTTTTTGCATGAATAAATAATTGTTCAATAATTTCAATCAAATTTTTACCAAATTTTATAAAATTATCTTGTAATGCACCTTCTACTACTAAAATATCACACTCTTGAATTTTAAATTCATTACTATCAATCAATGGATGATATAAAAGTTCTATTTGTTCTAAAATACTTTCTAAATAAGAAAGATTAAAAAAAGAATGAGAACATCCATTACATCCAACTGCATCTATCCAAATAACTTTAGGCTTTAAGTGCATTATAAATATTCTCACTTACATCTTTTGAATATTCTTTTAAAGGTTTTGGTAAAACTCCATCATTATTTAAAAACACTATTCCACCAATATATCCCATAAAAAGACCAAATGCTACAAAGAAATCTTGATTTTTAAGT
>Ga0256843_1001679_pt1 | contig 17111 bp, 18 predicted proteins | sample AlvinellametaG_FD_191572 | JGI IMG/M metagenome (GOLD analysis project Ga0256843, IMG submission 191572) | Pompeii worm associated microbial communities from hydrothermal vent at the East Pacific Rise, Pacific Ocean - Alvinella | ecosystem: Host-associated > Annelida > Integument > Unclassified ... | reverse complement strand
CACTGGTTCGAGTCCAGTATCGACCACCATTACATTATATAGGTGCGGCGGTAGTTCAGTTGGTTAGAATACCTGCCTGTCACGCAGGGGGTCGCGAGTTCGAGTCTCGTCCGCCGCGCCATCTTATTCAAAATATATCTTATAACTTTCGCTTCTCTTTTTAATCATTATAGTAATAACCATTCAAAGATATTTATTATTTTTATTTTAATATTATCTTCATATATATCTTTTGAGTTGTCATAAGTAATAAGAGAGAGTTCTATTTGATTTTTAGATGACAACTCACTATTTGCTTTTAACAAAGCTCTTATCTCTCTATCAAAAGTTTTTTTCTCTTTTATAGTATATGATACTTGTATGAGATGGGTTATCTTGTTTGTATCTTTTACCAAAAAATCTACTTCATAGTTTTGTGAAGTTTTATAATAATATATCTCATCAAATCTTCTTTTTAGCTCCAAAAAAACTATATTTTCAAGATAATCTCCCTTTTTTTTGCCAACTTCAAAAGATACTCTTTTTGTAAGTCCTAAATCTATAGAGTATATCTTTTTAGGATTTACCAACTGTTTTTTATATGACCAATCAAAAAGGGACAAAGCATCTATGATAAAGGCATTTTGCAGATATTCAAAATATCTATTTGCCATATCATAAGATATTTTGAGATGATTTTTTATCTTGTTTATAGATATAGGATTTGATATGGATGAGAGTAGATATATAGCTAAACTCTCTAAAACTCTAAAGTTATCAAGGTTATATCTAGCTACAATATCTCTAAGAAGTATAGAGTCAAAGTAACTTTTGAGTTCAGCTCTTTTTAACTCTTTCTCTTTTGTCAAAACAACTTTTGGAAAACCTCCAAAACTTAAAAACTCTTCAAACTCTTTTTCTACTAAAACTTTTTGGGATATAAGTTTGTATGGGGTATCTATTTTTATCCCCTTAAAAGTCAAAAACTCTTTAAAAGATAGTGGATAAACCAATACATCCAAATATCTACCACTTAGAGATGAACCTATCTCACTACTTAATAGTTTAGAGTTTGAACCTGTTGCAAAAAGATAAGCAGAGTTTAACTCATACTCTTTTAAAAGCCACTTCTCAAAGCCATCTATATTTTGTACTTCATCTAAAAATATATATGGTTTATCAGATGGATTTAGATAGTAAATATATGAGAGTTTGATATCCTCAAGAAGTTTTAGAGATAGATTTGTAGCAAATCTAGGGTCTTCTAGGTTTACAAAAAGTATCCTCTCTCTTGAGACACCATTTTTTAAAAGATGTTTTATATAGTTTATAAGCAGAGTAGATTTGCCACTTCTTCTAATACCTTTGATAAAAAGTATCTCTTTAGCCGAAGCCTTTTTGATGATATCTCTATCATAAAAATCTCTATCAAATGTATCTTTTGGCTCACTCTCCCAAAAGTTCCAATCTTTTAGTATATTTATAATCTCTTCTCTATCCATCTTAAAACCTTTTGGTATATCGTGTGATTATAGCATATAATTACTTGGTATATATTATAACTATCCAAAAGTTCTATTGCAATTTTTTATAAATCTTATCCCAACTATCTTTTATCTCATTGTATCCTGACTCATAAGCACTATCTATTTCAGAAAAATTAAATAGGTGCATATTGGCAACTCCTTTTATCTCTAAATAGGCATCACTAAGCTTTTTTGCTCCCATAGAATTTGACCTAATCATAATCAAGATAGAACGAATAAGCAGAGATTTAAAACTATCCAAGCTTTCACTTCTGAGGGGATTTATATTGATAGCTAGATTTTTTTCACTATATTTTTTAAGAGGTCTAACTGGTAAATTATCAGAAAATCCACCATCTATATATAGTTTCTCTCCTATTTTCTTGGCTTCAAATAGAGGAGTAATAGTAGATGAAGCGATGGTATAAGGGATAGGATTGCCACTACTGATATATTGATGCTCTCCACTATCTATATCAGTTACACAGGTATAACATGGAATATCTAGTTTGGAGTAGTCATCTATACCTATAAAGCTATTTAGCTTCTCTTCTAAACGACGCATACTAAAGATACCTATCTCTTTACTACCTAGAGAAAAAAGGTCTCTTTTTTCTAAATCTTTTAGAAATTGATACATCTCATCGCTACTGCGACCTGAGGCTAAAAAGAGTCCAACAATAGCACCTGCACTACTTCCTGCAACTGCTGTTACTTCTACTCCTTTTTCTTCTAGGAATTTAATAACACCCACATGTCCAGCACCCCTTAGACCACCACCACTTAGACTAAGTGTAATCTTCATTTATGACTTACAAACATAGTTGGCAATAATATCACCAATTTCACTAGAAGAGCATATCTCTTTGGCACCATATGCCGCCAAATCAGCTGTTCTATAACCATTTGCCAATGCTTTTTTGATAGCATTATCAATTTTATCAGCTGCTTCCTCTTCATTTAGTGCATATCTTAGCATCATAGCTGCACTAGAGATTGTAGCTAATGGATTTGCTATACCTTGACCTGCTATATCAGGAGCTGAACCGTGTATAGGTTCATAAAGCCCTACACCATCTCCTACACTTGCACTAGGAAGCAGACCAATAGAACCACTAAGCATACTAGCAGCATCAGATAGTATATCTCCAAATATATTTCCTGTTAATATAACATCAAACTGTTTTGGCTCACGGATTAGTTGCATTGCAGCATTATCTACATACATATGTGTAAGCTCAACCTCTGGATAATCTTTTGCTACATCTATAACAATTTCTCTCCAAAACTGACTAACCTCTAAAACATTTGCTTTGTCAACAGAGCAAACTCTTTTACCTCTTTTCATAGCTATCTCAAACGCTACTTTGGCTATTCTCTTGACCTCTGTTTTACTATATACCATTGTGTTATAGGCTCTATCTTCTAGTAGCTCTCTTGGTTGCCCAAAGTATATTCCACCTGTTAGTTCACGAACAACCATTATATCTACGCCTTTGATGACATTTGGTTTTAGAGTTGAAGCGTTTACTAGCTCATCATATACAATAGCAGGACGCAAGTTAGCAAAAGTACCCATCTCTTTTCTAAGCTTTAGAAGTCCACTCTCTGGTCTTAGATGTCTCTCTAAGTTATCCCATTTTGGTCCACCTATAGCTCCAAATAGTACAGCATCACACTTTTTTACCCCTTGGATTGTCTCATCAGGTAGTGGTACTCCTGTCTCATCAATAGCCGCACCACCTAAAAGCATCTCATGGTACTCAATATTAAATCCCATATTAGCAGATAAAGAGTCCAACACTTTCATAGCTTCACTTATTATCTCTGGACCTATACCATCACCTCTAATGATACCTATTTTATAATTTCTACCCATTTTTAGACCTCACTACTTGCTATTTCAGCTTTAGCAAACTCTATAAGCCCACCTGCATCAACTAGTTTTTGCATAAACTCAGGGATAGGTGTAAATTTATAAGTTTTAGCTTGAGTGATATTGATTATCTCACCTTTTGCCATATCAATTTTGACTGTATCTCCCTCATTTATCTCGTTGGCCTCTTTTAGCTCAAATATAGGCAATCCCATATTAAACGCATTTCGATAAAAAATTCGTGCAAATGTTGGAGCAATTATTGCTGAAATACCTGCTGCTTTTAGAGCTATCGGTGCATGTTCTCGACTACTACCACAACCAAAATTTTCACCTGCTACAATAATATCACCCTCACTCATTTTGTTTAAAAATTCTGGGTCTGCATCTTCCATAATATGTTTTGCCAACTCACTTGGCTCACTTGTATTCAAGTATCTAGCGGCGATAATCAAATCTGTATCTATATTATCACCAAATTTCCAAACTTTACCTTGCAAGTTATATCCTTTAGATATAGGTTAAACCTATTTTTAACCTGAGTTCGACGGAGTATTATAGTCACAGAAGTCTAAAAATAGGTAAGATTTTCAAAATTAAATTCATAGAACTAGCCGTAGCTAATTTAAGAATTTTATTTTGGGAAGATTGCCTATTTTTAGTCTTCCCTTTGGGCTAAACGAGGTTTCCCATATGCTTTGCCAAATTTTTTTGAATTAACTAGTTAGTCCTGCAAAAATTTGACTTAGCCTATGAAAAACCTCGTTTAGCTGTGACTATAATACTCCGTCGAACTCAGGTTTTTATGTGTGCGATTATAGCTAAATTGCGTTTAAACATAATAACTTAAGTTTAAATCTAATAACTCTCAACTCTAGCTGTGTTTTTTAATATTTCTCCGTTGTCATAAATCCTCAACTTTTGAGCATTTATAGTTCTACCATTACTATCTAGTTCAAATATTATCATCTGTAGTATCTTTTTGCATTTTTTTGGAATATCAAAGTGTCCTCCAACACCTGTCATAAACTTCTCTATAGGTATATCTCTATCCATTCCTATAACTTGGTCTCTACATCCACTAAGCCCAACATCTGTAACAAAACAGCACCCATTTACAATCATTAAATCATCTGTACCTATATGAGTATGTGTTCCAAATAAAGCTGAAACTCTATCTTTTAGGATGTGCATCATAGCCTGTTTTTCGCTTGTTGCTTCTGCATGGATATCTACTATTATATGTCTAATCCCATCTGCTCTTAGTTGGTTTGTTATCTCATTCATTTTTATAAAAGGATTATCACTCATAGGCATAGTGTAGTTTCCCATTACACTTACAACAGCTACTCTTTGATTGCAAACTTCTAATTCAATCCAACCTCTACCAGGGCTTTTGTCTGGATAGTTTATAGGTCGTATGAGAGGATGAGTGTTGAATATCTCAAATATCTCTTTTTTATCCCACGAGTGATTACCACCTGTCATCACATCAATACCATAACCAAAAAGCTCATCTGCATTTTTTTTAGTTATTCCAAACCCATGAGAGGCATTTTCATAATTTGCTATTACTAAATCTATATTATATTTTTCTCTAATATTTTTGAGATGCTTTGCTATCATCTCTCTACCAGGTCGTCCTACTATATCACCTATAAATACTATTTTCACTACTATCCTTGTCCTTTGAGAGGGAAATTTTATCAAATTATCTTAATATTTTAGATAGATAAGGCTACTTTTACCTCTGCTGTTTTCTCTTGGATAGAGATAGCATCTCTATTCATATCCACTTCAGCTAGAATATCTACTGAGAGTTTAACTTTTTTGGAGAGTTTATAATTAGCTCCTACACCATATAGCGTTGTATCTTTGGAAGTTTTTTTTATTTTTGTATGTTTAAAGAGTTTGGATATAGTACTTTTTGTACTATTTTTGGATATATGTTTTATTTTTATACTATTTTTTTGGGTTTTTGGTTTAACTATTTTTTTAGATTTACTAGTATTTATCCCCAAAATTTTATAACAACCCTCGTTTGCTATTAAATTTGTGCTACAGAATATTAATGTTATTACAGTTATAATACAGTATTTCATTTTAAATCCTTGGATTAAAATCTTAACTATATTTAACTTTTGATAACCTTAATATTATTTTAATTTTATTGATTACTTTTTTTCAAAAATTCCATAGCAGTAGCAATCAGGTCATCATCATCTTTACTATAAGATTTGAGCATTACTCTATCTCTATTATCGGAAAACTCTATAAACACTTTCTCTCCTGCATTGGCTACTTTTGTAATCTGTTGCTCTTTTGCTAAAACTTTCATAACCATTACATCTATAAACTGTCTGGAGATAGTATCTAGCTTACCAAATCTATCTGCTATCTCTGCTTCTATCTCATACACCTCTGCTACACTCTTACATTGTGATAGACGACGATATAGCTCCAATCTTAGTCTATCTTCGTTTATTAACTCCTCATTCAAGTAGGCATCTATGGTTAGTTTGATATCAACTTGTGGTTCATCCTCCTCTTTGGCTTGTCCACTTAGCTCTCTTATGGCATCTTCTAACATTCTGATATATAGGGAGTATCCAATCTGTTTGATGTGTCCACTTTGAGCCTCTCCTATGATATTTCCTCCACCACGAATTTCCAAATCATGAAATGCCAAAACTGCACCACTTCCTAAATCTGAATGCGATTCAAGTGCTAGAAGTCTCCTTTTTGCTTGTTCTGTTAGAGACTCTCTATCCTCTACCATAAAGTAGCAGTACCCCTCTTTACCACCTCTTCCTACTCTTCCTCTTAGTTGGTGTAAATCGGCTATTCCAAATCTATCTGCACCATCGACTATCATAGTGTTGGCTCTTGGCATATGGATACCTGATTCTACTATAGAGGTTGAGAGCATCACATCATACTCTCCTGCTTCAAATTTTAGCATATCCTCTTCTGTCTGTTTGGCTGATATTTTGGAGTGAAGCATAGCTACTCTTAGGTTTGGCATAAGTTCAAGTAGGACTCTCTTTTTCTCCTCTATCTGTGCTATGGAGTTAAATACATAAAATATCTGCCCACCTCTTCTAAGCTCTCTGGTTATTGCCTCTTTGATAATCTTTTCATCATAGCTTTTTACAAAAGTTCTAACTCCTTGTCTCTGCAAAGGTGGTGTTAGTATCTCAGAAAAGCTTTTAACTTGAGATAGAGCCATATTTAAACTTCTCGGAATTGGGGTCGCTGACATAGATAGTAGATGTACATTTATAGATATCTCTTTTAGAGCCTCTTTCTGTTTGACTCCAAATTTATGCTCTTCATCTATAATTACAAAGGCTAGTTTTTTGAATTTAGCTTTAAGCAGGGCATGAGTTCCTACTACTACATCAACAGTTCCCTCCTCTAGCCCTCTTAGTATCTCTTTTTTTGCTTTTGGAGTTGTAAATCTATCTAGTTTAGCTATCTTTATATCATAATTGGCAAATCTCTCTTTGAGACTTTTGAAGTGTTGAGAGCTTAGCAGGGTTGTAGGGGCTACCATCATAGATTGATATCCATTTTTCCATGCGATAAACATACCATTCATTGCAACCTCTGTCTTACCAAATCCAACATCAGCAGAGAGTAGTCTATCCATCATCTTACCACTTGCCATATCTGACAACATAGCCTCAATAGCCTCTTTTTGGTCTGGAGTATGAACAAATCCAGCTTCACTCATAAAAATTTGATGTTCAACCATATCTTTTTTGAGTACAATCCCATTTTTTAGGTGTCTCTGGGCTGATAGGTTTATAATCTGTGAGGCTATAGCAAATAGTTTCTCTTTGACTTTACTTTTTAATCTTTTGAAACTTGCTTTTCCCATTTTATCCAGAATAGGTAGAGTGCCACTATCTGCTACAAATCTATCAATCACATTTAGGTTCTCTACAGGAATTAGGAGCATATCTTCATTTTGATACTCAATTAGTACAAACTCTCTAGTTGCCCCAAGTACTACTCTTTTTTCTACACCTTTGAATAGTCCTATACCGTGATTTTCATGAACAACATAATCACCAACCTTTAACTCATCCAAAAGAATAGTGGCTTTTTTTACTCTCTTTCTTTTTGGGGGTTTGTTCAGAGATATAATCACCTCATTGTCACTAATTAGATTGAGTATGATATCTTTATAGACAAATCTAAGCCCCTCAAAAGATTCAAGCTCACTACCTCTAACAATCGACTCATTTTTAGCTATAACTGTTATATTTTTATTTGAGTTTGATTTGATAATAGCATTTGGGTTTATAACCTCTAACTCCCTAAACTTTTGAGCCTTTGGAACAATAGGCAAAGAAAAATCTTGTTGTAAAATAAGAGGTTCATCCAGAGAATAAATCTCCTCTAACTCACTACTCATATCATCAAGTAATATGGCATCAAATGATTGAACAAAATTCTCACCCAACTCATTTAGATACCAAAGACCTATACTATCTATATCTTTGACAAATACATCAAGTGAACTACTCTCAACTCTCTTTTGCCATGCTTGATGTTCTGTTTTATCTACTCCTAGTAGTGCTGGTATAATCTTGATAGACTCTATATCATCTTTGATACTTTTTTGAGTATCAACTACAAACTCTCTAATAGACTCAACATCCTCATCAAATAGAGATATACGATAAGCATTATCTCCTCCTAGAGGATATATATCTATAATATCACCTCTAAAAGAGACCTCACCTTTTTGAGTTACTATATCTATAAAGTGATACCCCCAATAGTACAGCTTCTCTTTTAACTCTTTGATATTTATAGTAGAAGCAAACTCAATCTCAATAGCAGGAAAGTACCTCTCTTTTGGCAAAGGCATAAGTAGAGTTCGCAGTGGAGATATGAGTAGCTTTTTGCCATCATAGTTATAGTATCCAGCTAAAGCCTCTATGAGTTCATATATCTCTGTCTGAAATGGACGCAAATCATCACCATGAGATAGCCTCAAATCAGGTAAAACAAAAGTTTGATAATCTAAAAAGGTAGCAGTGTGTGAAGTTTTTATGGCATCTTTGTCGTTTTTACAAACCAATAGAAGCCTATTGGAGAGAGTATCTCTATCGAGATACTCATATATATCGTTTTGTCTCATCTAAATTATATTTAATATCCTAGTTTTTTAGGTTTTACAATATGAACATCTTGCATATTATCAGGTGCAACTCTACCTGAAACTATCTTAGTCTCACCCTCAAATACTGCATTTGGCTCTATGACAATATTGTTAACCACAACATCACCATACACTTTACCATAAGGCATAATATCTATAATCTCACCTGTAAAATTGCCTCTAAACTCTCCTGATACAAGTAGCTTTTGAGCTTGGATATCTCCACTAACTCTACCACTTTTACCAACAACAACCTCACTTCTGGACATAATATTTCCTTCAAGCTCACCATTGATAAGAATGTTACCATCACATCTTATCTCTCCTTTGATAGCAGTACCAGGAGTAATTATACTTGCTGACTGTACTGGTGCTGTTTTTTTCTTCTTTCTTCCAAAAAAAGCCATTTTTTTCTCCTTATTGAAAACTCACTTAATAGTGAATATTATAACCAATTATTATTTATATTTAAAGTAATTCTTTTTTAATAAATGCCTCGACAACATAAAAAGAACCAAATACCAAATAATCTTCATTATTATTAATATTTTTAAATAAATTAAACTCTATAGAGAGTTTTTTTAACTCCTCTTGTAAAAGAGTAACATCTAAAGCTCGTTGTGTCTCTATTGGAATAATCTCAACTCTTTTTATATGCTTTTTGAGTTTTTTTAGTATATCTATATAATCTTTATCATCTAATGAATTATAGACCAATACTATCTTTTTATCGCCATATTTCTCGCTTAGGGCTTTGGATATAGCATCTGCAGCTAGTAGATTATGCCCTACATCTATAGTGATATTGGGAGCAATTGGATAAAAACGACCAAATAGTTTTACTCTACTTAGACTCTTGATATCATAAGAGTAATCCAATATTTTAAGTCCATTGATAGCTAATAGTGCATTTTCACAAAGATAGTGACTCCAGCTTATATCTTTGGCTACACTCTCTATCTCTTTTAACTCTTTTTTACTATAAAACTCCTCTAAAATATATAGCTTAGCATCTTTTGATTTAGCGATATCTTTGGCAATTCTATAGACCTCTTTGTATGGCTGAAACCCAACTAACGCTTTTTTCTCTATAGAGTTTATCTTGGTTGAGGCTATATCTTTTATCTCATCTCCCAAAAAGGCTTGATGGTCTAATCCTATAGGGGTGATGAGTGTTAAATCTTTCTCTACTATATTTGTAGCATCATACTCTCCACCAAGTCCTGCCTCTAGGACTATTATCTCTAACTCTTGCATAGCCACTAGTGCTAATAGAGTGGTATATTCAAAATAGCTCAATCTATCACTCATATCTTTGGATAGGATACTGTAGAGTCTGCTGTGGGCTTTATCTAACGCACTATCTGAGATATCTTCACCCTCTATCCATATTCTCTCATTAAATTTCAATATATGAGGAGAAGAGAAATGCCCTATCTTAACACCTTGGTGATGTAGTAGTGTAGCCATAATTCTACCTGTAGAGCCTTTGCCATTGGTACCTATGATATGTACTATCTTTGGCTTTTTGATATGTGGTTTTAGCATATCATATGCTATATGTATCCTCTGATAATCTATCTCTTTGTAATATAGAGGTTTGTTGTTTATAAAGTCCTGGAAACTGCTCAATGTGAGATACTCCCTTTGGTTTCAAGATATGCGAGAAACTCATCCAAAGCCCTCATAGAACCTTTTTGTATCGCCTCAAATCTAAGAGAGGTGGAGATAATAGCACTAGGTCTAATCGGGAACTCATATCTTCCTACAATCACCCTCTCATCTCTCTTATCCCCTTTGATAAACTCAAACTTTAGAGATATATGAGCCTGATAATAGACCACATAGCCGTTTCTATCATATTGAAGAGGAATAAATTTGATAGATTTATAAGATACCTTGATAGTGCTATCTGCTCTATCTTTGGTTGTTACTACAGTTTTAATCCTACTATATAGTGCTTTTTGTAGTGCATCTTTGATTAAAACAGCATTTTGTGGGTCAGATAGAGATACATCAACCTCTGTATATACCCTCTCTCCTATAGTTTGAGGTACAAAGTGAGATGATGGTCTATATCCACAGCCTATAAATATAAATAGTATTAAAATAGTTAATTTTTTCATAATGCTATTTTAGCCTATTTTGGCTGTAGTTAGTTTTTTATCGCAATTTAAAATCTATATTTACAGATATATTTCTCATAGGAAATTGGGATAGTAGAGCTGGTGGGATATTTGTAGGAAAACTTTTTCTCAAAGCTCGACGAACCTCTTTTTTTAGAACTCTTGGGGCATCATCTATTCTGATACTAGTTATATCTCCATTTTTCAAAATATCAAAAGTGACATGTACTCTACCTTGAATATTTCTGCGTTTAGCTCTAAGTGGATATCGCTTGTTTGCATAGATATTCTCTCGAACTGTTTTTAAAAATCTTCTCTTCTTTTCTGCTAGGTTATTTTTAGGTGGTTTGATATTTTTTACTACATTTTGTTTGACTATAGCTTTAGGTTTGACTATACTTCTTGGCTGTTCTATTATAGTTGATACTACAGGTTCTATCTCTTTTGGCAATTGAACTACCTTTTGAGGTTGCACTATTTTTTTAGCTCGAACTATTTTTTTGGGCTTAATAACTTTTTTATGTTTAACTATTTTTTTAGGTTTTATAATCTTTTTAGGTTTTGGTTTTGGTTTTAGTTTTCTCTTTTTGACTATTTTTTTCGGTTTTGGTTTCGGTTTTGGCTTTTTTATAACCTTTTTTTTGATTTTTGGTTTAGGCTTTGGTTTTGGAGGTACAACAACAGGTGGTGGGGGTGGTGGAGTTGGCTTTGCAATAGGTTTTGGTTCTACTTTTTTAGGTGTAGGTGGTGGAGGTGTTATAACTGCTATCTTAATCCGTTGCTCTTTTGGTTTTTTGATAGGATTTGGTCTATCTATTATATTAAAATATAGAGAGATTATTACTATATAAACTAGAGAACTGACTAAAAATGATGAACCATAACGAATTTTGCTCATTTTTTTGTGATAATCCCCAAGTTCTCATAACTATTTTTTTTCAATATATCCAGTAGAAAAACAAACTTATCAAACTGAGCCTCTTTGTCACAATATAGACTAATGGGTGTCTTTTTATCATGCTCTAGTAGCATCTTTTCTACATCTTTTTTATCCACTTTGGTTTTATCAAAAAATATCTCACCACTCTTTTTAATAGATATCTTTAGCTCTTTTGGTGGTTTCTCTTTGATTACTTTTGCACTAGATTCTGGTAAATCAAGCTTAATAACTCCTGTTTGAATAAAAGAGGCAGTTGTTAGTACTATAACTAGTAGTACTAACATTATATCTATAAAAGGGACAACATTAATAGAGTCAAATCGTTTTCTTTGACGCACTATTTCTCCTTTTGGTTTATAGTCCACTTGGTTAGGAGAACCTCTACTTTTCTATTTAGATGATTATAGAAAAATATAGCAGGAATTGCTACAACAAGCCCCATAGCTGTAGCTTTTAGTGCTAAAGCTAGAGAGGTCATAATATTTTTGACATCCATATCCCCTGTTTGACCCAAAGTATAAAATGTCACAATAATACTCAAAACTGTCCCAAGCAATCCAATATATGGAGCATTGGCTCCAAAGCTAGATATAATACCTAGATTGTTAGTAATATCAAGCTCTAAAGCCTCTTGGGTTGAGTATTCACTTACCTTGATACCTCTATAAAAAAGTAGTCTCTCTATCCAAAAAAATAGTGTCAAAAAGCTCATAAACCCCAAAAGTCCAAGTACCCCATAGTCAACAATTTGACTTAAAAACTCTATATCCATCAATTAATCCCTTTTTAGATGTATTATAGGTAACTGTTACTTAAATAAATCAGCCAACGCATCAGTATTAGTAGTTTTTTCTACCTCATTAGCAGAACTGTTTTCACTACTTCTTTGAGTGATACCCTCTATCTCATTTAACTCTATTGTATATCCTGTTAACATTGATGCCAAACGGATATTGATACCACTTTTCCCAATCGCTTTTGCTTTCTGGTCATTTGTGATATTGACTAATGCTTTTTTCTTTTTTGGGTCGGTAATCTTGACACTATGAACAATAGCAGGAGATAACGCTCTAGTGATAAACACTTCAGGAATTGGAGAGTACTCAACACAATCTATATTCTCTCCTGAAAGCTCTTTGCTTACAGAATTAATTCTAATACCTTTTACACCAACAGCTGCACCAATTGGGTCTATATTTGGGAAATCAGTTTTGAGTGCCAATTTTGCTCTCTGCCCTGGAATTCTCGAACTAGCTACTATCTCTACAGTTCCATCTGCAATCTCTGGAACCTCTTTTTCCATCAATTTTTCAAGAAACTTTGGAGCTGTTCTAGTAAGTTCGAGGAACATTCCCATCTCTGGGTCAATACTTACATATCTTAGTAGTGCTTTTACTGTATCTCCTAGCTTAAACTTTTCACCTTTGATACGGTTTCTCTGGCTTAAAATACCTTTTAGTTCTCCGATTTCAACAAAAGTATTCTCTTTATCATCTATACGGTTGACTGTACCTATCATTATAGTACCAACTTTTTCTCTATACTTTTCAAATAAATCTTGCTCTACTCTTCTTTGTATATGGTACTGTAACTCTTTAAATAGATTATGTGATGCTGTTCGTCCATACTCCTCTAGTACAAATTCACTTCTAAGTTCATCTCCTAGTTCAATATCAGCTCCATACTCCTCTTGGGCTTCTGATAAGGAGATAACACTATCTGGTGCCTTTTCAAATCTCTCATCATCATCTTTTGCTACTGTTATAATCTGTTCTACTCGATAATCTTTTTTATCCATATCAACCGTAGCTTCAAAGTTTGAAGAGTAACTCGTACATCTTTTAGCTGTATTTATCAAAGCCTCTTTAAATGCTTCAATAGCAGAATCAAGCGAAATATTTTTCTCATGAGCCATGGCTTCAATAATATCAACAATCTTTTCCATATTTAATCCTTTCTATATAAACCTAACAATGTGTTACTAAATCGTGTGAATTTGTCTGTAGTTTTGAAGAGTTGAATTATAGCTAAACTTACCTTTAAGTAAAATAGGTATAATAATTTTAAACATAAACATAACATATTATATATATTTTTAAGGAATGGAACAAATGAAACTTAAATTAGCGAGGGCTTCAATTACAACAAAACCCAAATTGATAGATATATCAAAAATTGAAGAAGATTTAGAAAAAAAGTCTATATTTTATTTTGATAAAGATAACTCCCACAAAGAGTTAAAAGCATTGATTGAATATTTTGAAGAAAAAGGTTATTCAGTTTATATGAGAGAGGTAAAATTTGGCTTGAATGATGATGAGTTTATATATGAAGTCCATATTGTAAAATAGATATATGAGTTCCAAAAAGCTTTATATAGAGACCTTAGGGTGTGCTATGAATGTTCGTGATAGTGAGCATATGATAGCTGAACTTAACAAAAAAGAGCCATATGAATTGACTCAAAATTTAAGTGAAGCTGACTTAATCATTATCAATACTTGTAGTGTCAGAGAGAAACCTGTATCTAAACTATTTTCTGAGATTGGCGTTTTTAGAAAACATAAAAAAGATGGTGCAAAGATAGGAGTAACAGGATGTACAGCATCACATTTAGGCAGAGATATTATAAAAAGAGCTCCAGTTGTAGATTTTGTACTAGGTGCTAGAAATGTCTCAAAATTGCCAAATGTGATAGATAAAAAACATGCTGTTGAGATAGATTTAGATTATGATGATAGTACATATAGTTTTGGAGAGTATAGAACAAATCCACTTAAAGCTATGGTCAATATCTCTATGGGATGTGACAAATCATGTACCTATTGTATAGTACCAGCAACTAGAGGTGAAGAGGTATCTATCCCAACTGATTTAATCATCAATGAGATAGAAAAAGCTGTCAACTCTGGTGCAAAAGAGGTTATGCTTCTGGGTCAAAATGTTAATAATTATGGTAAGTATTTTAGCAGTGACCAAGAGAAGTGTAACTTTACGCAACTTTTGAGAAAAGTTAGTCAAATTGATGGATTAGAGAGAATTCGTTTCACTTCTCCACATCCTCTACATATGGATGATGAGTTTTTAGAGGAGTTTGCATATAATCCAAAAATATGTAAACAGATACATATACCTCTACAGAGTGGCTCATCCAAAATTCTAAAAGAGATGAAGAGAGGTTATACTAAAGAGTGCTTTTTAAATAGATGTGCCAAGGTTAGAGAGCTATGCCCAGAGGCTACAATATCTACAGATATTATTGTAGGATTTCCAAATGAGAGTGATGAGGATTTTGAAGATACTATGGATGTATTGGAGCAGGTTCGATTTGAACAGCTTTTTTCATTCAAATATTCACCAAGACCACTTACCCAAGCAGCCACATATGAAAATCAAATTCCAAATGATGTAGCTTCAGCTCGTTTGACTAGATTACAAAAGAGACATACTCAAATAGTTGACGAGATAATGAACTCTCAAATGGGTAAAATACACAAAGTATATTTTGATGAGCTAAAATCGGGTGGAAAAGTGTCAGGTAGAAGTGATGATGGTAAGCTATTTTTTGTAAAAGGTAGCGAAGAACTTTTAGGTCAAATATTACCAGTTAGAGTGACAAAAGTATCCAGAGGTGCATTAGATGGAGAGGTAGTTTAGTGATTTTTTCCAAAAAATGGCGTAAAAAATTTTTTAGAGAGTTGTCTATAATATTTGTGCCTACTATTATCTCTTTTCTTATGCGTCTGTTGTGGATAACATACAAAAAGAGATACCATTTTATAGATGAACCTATAGATGGGCAGTGTATAGCTGTTAGTTGGCATGGAGAGCTTTTTTTGACACCACAAATATATAGAAAATTAAAAAAAAGTCAACCAACATCAGCTATTATCTCCAGACATTTTAATGGAGAGTTGATTGCAAAAGTGTTGAACTCTTTGAATATAGCTCCTTTAAGAGGCTCTTCAAATAGAGGTGCTAGACAGGTTCTCATAAATGCAATCAAAGCAATAAAAAGTGGTCAAACTGTTTTGTTAACTCCAGATGGTCCAAAAGGTCCTAGACATAGTATGAGTGATGGAGCTGTAGCTTTGGCTTTAAAAGCTAACCTACCTATTATGGCTATAAGTTATAAACCAAGTTCATATTGGCAATTAAAAAGTTGGGATAGATTTATAATTCCAAAACCTTTTGCTCAAATTGAGATTTATCATCAAATTGTGAAGCTTGATAATATGTCAAAAGATGAGGCTAAAAAACATCTTCAATCAGTAATGAACAGATACTCTATCTAAAAAAATAAATTTCAAAATTAATATCACATTTAAAGCATAATTAAAGATTAATCTTAATATTATTTTAAAGTGCTATGTTGTATTAAAATATAGTTAAATTTTAAAAATATTTTTAAATATAAAAAAACAGTTATAAACATAAGTTGTTAATAACAAAAGGTAGGCTATACTTTCAATATGATTAGTTTAAAAGAGAATATTAATATTTTTTTAAATTATCTTGATAAAAATAGAGGATATGCAGTTAGTTCGTTAAAAACTTATAGAACTGCTCTATTTGAGATGGAACAGGTTAGCCATTTTTATCAAGAGGATGATAAAACCATCTTAGATATCACTCCATTTAGATTAAAAATCGTTAATAATTCAAAAAAAACTATATCAAAAAAGTTAAGTAGTGTCCGTTCATTAGTTAAATTTTTAAAAGAACAAAAAAAGTTAGAGATAATAGTTATCGGAGACAGTACTATAAAAGTACCTAAAACTTTACCTAAACCAATAGATGAAAATATTATAGAAGAGGTTTTAGAGTATGCAAATCAAGAACAAAAAATAATTATTGTATTGTTATATGGTTTGGGTTTGCGTATTTCTGAATTATCTGAATTAAAAATTAAGAATATCTCTACTAATTGGGTGAAAGTATTAGGTAAAGGTAATAAAGAGAGAGAAATTCCTCTTATTTCAAAAGTAGTTCAACAGATAGATTTTTATTTAAAAAATTCTAATCCAAAAGAGTTTCTGTTGGAAAAAGAGGATAAACAGATGTCTGTTCATCAGATTCGTTATCTTTTAAATAAATTATTTAGAAGTAGAGGAATAAAAGCAACTCCTCATCAACTGAGACACTCTTTTGCAACACATCTATTAAATAGTGGTGCAAGAATAGCTGATGTAAGTAAATTGTTAGGTCACAGTAGTATGGTATCTACACAGATTTATACAAAATTAGAAAATAGTAAAAAATTAAAAGAATATAGTAAAGCACATCCTCTATGTGATTTATAATAATATTTAGTATCAGGAGATAAAATATGAACACTAAAGAAACATATGTAACTATTACCCATTATAAAGAGAGAGAGTTTTATTTTCTCAATTATGCTATACAGACAGAAGATGGCTTTATTCCAAAAGAGATAGAACAGTTTCATGAGAGCGATAAGCTAAAATTTATAGAGAGAATTCGTAAA
>Ga0256843_1001677_pt1 | contig 17121 bp, 13 predicted proteins | sample AlvinellametaG_FD_191572 | JGI IMG/M metagenome (GOLD analysis project Ga0256843, IMG submission 191572) | Pompeii worm associated microbial communities from hydrothermal vent at the East Pacific Rise, Pacific Ocean - Alvinella | ecosystem: Host-associated > Annelida > Integument > Unclassified ... | reverse complement strand
ATGATATATCTAAATAATTGTAGACAAGAAAGTAATCAAAACTAAAGCAAACATTCCCCCAGCAAAGCCTGCTAAAGCTTCAGAGAGGATTACTCCTAATCCTCCCTTTAAATTTTTATCTATCCAAGATATTGTAGATGGTCTCCAAAAGCTAAATAATAAAAATCCAGCAATTGCCAAAAAGGTGCCCCAAAAAAGAGGAAAAGGAAAATTTTGTTTAATAGCACCAAATAAAGTAGCACTTAAAGCTATCCAGATTCCAATAATTTTAGAGATTAAAATATCGTTTTTGTTTCTAGCTTCTTGCAAAAATTTATCTATTTCAAAAATTAAAATAATACTTAGGGCAAAAGCTAAACTAAAAAGAGAAGAAAGACTTAAAAAAATAGAAATTATTACTCCCAAAAAAGCTCCAACAACTGTTATGAAGGTAATTGAAATTTTATTTTTTTTTATTCCAAAACAAGTTAAAAGATTTTTTCTCATTTTACTCCTTTTTTATGTAAGAGAGCTTGTTTGATAAAGTTCCATCAGTTTTATATAAAACTGTTCTTCTGAAACATCTTCTAATAATCCAGAACTAGGGATCAAAGAGTAGTAAATATTTTGTAGATCTTTAATTTTTTTTGGATACAAAGATGCAAGAATATTTGCAGTAATTTCTTTTCTAACCAAAATTGGAGGAGGCAAGATTCCACTCATAATTAGCTTTCTTATAGATTCTGAGTGATAATTTATATGATGATGTTGTCCATGAGGACAAATTGAATTGCTCACGAGTGTCTTGCAAACATCACAATAAACATATTCATCAATTGTAGTAATTTTAATATCCAAACCACTTAAAGTATCAAAAACAGTATTTAGTTGGTTTTTATCATAATATAGCCCAAGTCCAGCATGATTTTTTCCAATAATTAACTCTTGGCAACCATAGTTTTTCGCCATAATTGCTTCAAGGATTAATTCATTATAACCAGCAAAAATATATGTATTTTCAAATGGGACAATTACTGCTCTATTTTTTGGTAAAAAACTCTCTACAAATAAAGATAAAGCTTTGAATCTAATCTCAAAACTTAAACCTTCAGTAGTAAAAGGTTTTCTTAAAAAAAGAATTAAAAGATCACTATTAGCCAAAGCTTGTCGAATTATTCTTTCATGAGCTCTATTTAAAGGATTAGCTGCTAGCATGATTGCTGAGATTTTTTGAGGTTTATTCTTTTTTATAACACTATTTAAATTTTCAATAGTCTCTTTTAAAGGAGGATAAATAACTTTATATTTTCCACTAACTGCTAAATCTCCTAATCTAGACATTGTATTTTTCACTCCAGGATGAGTTGGATCTGTGGAGCCGTAAATGTTTATTAACCTCTTTTTCTTATCAATCTTAAAAACCTCATCAACAATTAAATATCCAACTTCCTTTTCATCGCAAATAAAGGTTAATTTTTCTCCCTTTTGTACAGATTTTAGAGTATCTTTATTTTTTTTTCCATCTGGAGCTAAAATAAAAGAAAAAGGAAAGGGGAAACCTTTATATTTTTTTGTTTTATCAACCTCTATTGCCTCCTTTTCATTCATCAAACCTTTAACAGGTGCAAGAAGACCTTCTTGCACAAAAGCAAGTGTTGATAGTGCTTCAGTATCTATAAATAGTTTTTTACTTCTTTTTGAAGAGATCATATTTTTTCCTCTTTTCCCAGAGGCTCTTTCTTGATATTCCAAGCTTTTTGCTAAGTTCAGTATCTGGGAATTTATATTGAAATGTTTTTACTATATACTGCACATACTCATCAATTGTTAGAATATCATCTTGATTATACAATTTGCTATTAGAATTAATGGTAATCTCTTCAAAAGGAGTAGAAATGTTACCAGAAGTATCTGTAAGAATGAAAAGTTTATTTTTTAAAAGAGTAAAAAGCTGTTCTCTTTCACTCTTTTTTAATTTTTCTAGATGAACAATATAAGCTACACTTTCGCTATCTAACTTTTCTATTTTCTCTTTCCAATTTAACTCTTCAAGAGAGATTAGTTTAAAAATATATTCTCCTTTTTTATTCAAATCCAAAACAATCTTGTCTACAACTTTTTGATAATTTGTGTGTATTACAATAGGAAGATTAAATCTTTTTGGAGCTTCTTTTGGATCTATATCTTTGTAAATATAATTTAAGTACTCTTCATAAAATCTATTTTTTTCTTGAAGCATTCTAAATTCATGATAATGCTCAATTTTTCTTAAAAGTTCTTCAATCATAAAAGGCTTTACAATATAATCTCTTGCACCTGCTCTAAGAGGCTCTCCAACTGTATCATTATTTATATAATTTACCATTAAAATTACATTTTTATCTTTAAATTTTTCAATCAAAGGAATACAGTTTTGGCCTGGCAAATTGGTAGAAAGAAGATAGATATTTGCCACAGAATTCATAGCTTCTTTTACAGAAGTAAATATTTCAATTTCAAAATTGTATTTAGAGAGTTTTGTTGCTATACTTTGAGCTAAATATAATTCATTTTCAATAATTACTATTTTCATTTTATCTCTCTCCAATCAAAATATTTTAAAGTTGCTATACTTTGAACTAAAACTCCCTCTTCTCTTCCAATAAAGCCCATTTTCTCTGCTGTTGTTGCTTTGATATTTACTCTATTTTCTGGAATCTGACAAATTTTTGCAAGAGTTTTTATTATTTTTGTTTTATATGGAGATATTTTTGGTTTTTGAGCTATGATACTAAGATCAATATTTACAATTTCAAATCCTCTTTGATAAATTAAATCTACAACATAAGCTAACAGTTTTTTAGAATCTATATTTTCATACTTTTTATCATTATCTGGAAAGAGTTCTCCAATATCTCCCATTTGGCTTGCTCCAAGGAGAGCATCAATTAAAGAGTGAATAGCAACATCTCCATCACTATGAGCTTTAAAGCCATATTCAGCTTTAATTTCAATTCCTCCAAGATACATCTTTTTTCTAGCTTCAAATGGGTGAATATCTATTCCAATCCCACTAAAATATCTATTTTTAGGCTTTTTTAGGCAAGGTAACTTTTTAAGGTCTTCTTTTGTAGTAAGTTTATGAGCTTTTTTTGATCCTTTTACAAAATAAACTTTTCCTCCAAAAGCTTTAATTGCACTGCTTTCATCTGTAAAATCTTGTTCTAAACGTGCAAAAGCTTTTTTTAAAACTTTAGTTTTACTTAATTGTGGAGTTTGAATTAATCTTACTTTTTCTCTTTTAATTGGCTCCTCTTCATAGTAAATTGTATCTGCTACCCTTAGCACAGGAACAATACAATCTCCATTTTTTCGATTTTTAATAACTCTTTTTACCATTTTTTTATCGATACAACATCTTGCTACATCACTAACCATTACCCATTTGCTCCGCACACTCTCAAGAGCATTTGATAAAGACTCTTGCCTACTTTTCCCTCCTTTTACAAATTTAAAGTCCCCGAATTTACTCATATAAGAAATATCATCTTCTTTTGCTACAACAATTATCTCTTTAAAATTTTTTAATTTTTTAAAATCTTTTGCCACTTTTAACCAAAGAGGATCTTCTCCTTGGTAAAGCCACTGTTTTTTTGTTTTTGATCCAAACCTAGACGAATCTCCAGCTGATAATAGAATTAAACTTATATTTTGCAACTATATCCTTTTTATAAAATGTTCCAAATTGTAACGAATTATACACAATATAACTTATTATTGATACAATTTGAAATAACTACTAATAAAAGGTATCTCTTTTGATATACTCTATCCACCACTGTAGAGTCTTTTGTTCTGCTTTTAATGTTGTTTTATCTCCATGTCCAGGTAAAAGAGTAAAATTTTTATTTATCTTTTCTACTTTTTTTAAGCTTCTGATCATATCCTCTGGACTAGAGTAAGGAAAATCCCATCTTCCAATTGAACCTTTAAAGAGAAAATCACCACTAAACCATATATTTTCAAATTCAATTACACTGTTTCCTGGAGTATGTCCTGGGAAATGCCAAAATCTAACCTTTATTCCTTCAATATCAATTTGTTCTTCTCCAATGCTAAAATCTGCTTTTACTTTTGGAGTACCTTTGAAAAATGGATCATTTGTAAGCATAAAAGCATCTTTTGAATGAATATAAATTGGTATATTTAACTTCTCTTTTAGCTCTTTATCGCACCAGACATGATCAAAGTGTCCATGAGTATTTAAAATTGCAACTGGATTTTTAGCATTTTCTAAAACCCAAGAAGTTGAATCTACTCCTGGATCAATTATTAAACTTTTATTATCCACTTCTAAAATATAACAATTTGTTTGGTAAGCTCCCATAGGTTTAGATTTTATTTTCATCTTTTTCTCTCTTTATAATTTTTACTTTATGATATACTTTTATGAGTTTCAAACTCGGAGCATATTATACAACAAAGAGATAGAAAGCTGTGAAAAGATATATTTTTTATCTATCTATAATTTTTTTAGTTAGTGTTGGCTTTTTTTACCACTTAAAAGAGAGTGCAATAAAGAGCTTAGAAGAGAGATATACTCAAAATAGTGCAAAGAAGCTTTTGGCCTCTCAAAACACTTATAATAAACTCTCAAACTATTTCTTCAATAACAATAATGAAGTAATTGCAGATTTTTTAAAAAAATTTATAGAAGCAAATGCAACACAAAAAGCAAAAATTAGAGATGAATTAACAGAAAAATATTTTCAAACTTACAAAAATTTGAAATTAATGGGATTAAATCAATTTCAATTTTTTACAAAAGATGGAGTTTGTATTTTACGCTTTAATCATATAAAAGTTTTTGATGACAATTTATCATTGTCAAGAGATTCGATTCAAAAAGCGATCAAAGAGTATAGATTTTTACAAGGCTTTGAAGTTGGATCTTTTAGTAATGGTTTAAGGTACATTTATCCATTATTTTATGATGGAGAGTTTATTGGAGGATATGAGTGGTCTTGGAGTCATAGCTCTTTAATTGATGAATTAAAAAAGATTTACAATGGATGGTATTTAATTGCTATTGATAAAGAATTTTTATCACAAAAAATGGATATAGATTTTATAGAAAAAAATTATAAACCTTTAGTAGGATATTCTGATCTTTTGTATCAAAAAAGTAATGCAAAGCTTTATCCAAAAGAATTAATGGAATTTTTAAAAAATCTATTCAAAGATATTACAATTTTTGAAAATATAAAAGCCAAAAAAGATGTAGTAAAAGTCAACTCTTTTAAAGGTGAAGATTTTATAACTCTTTTTAAAGTAATCAGAGATATTCAAGGAGAAATTTTTGGATATTTTATCTCAATAAACAAAACACAAAAATTAAAAGAAATTGAAAAAACTTTTTGGATGGAAATCTTTTTTTCTTTAATAATTATAATATTAATTTATCTATTTTTGTATAAATCTTATATTGATAAACTTTTTATGAGAACTTTGATAGATTCTCAAAAAGATTTGGTTGTTTTAACAAGTGGAGAAAAACTTGAAGATGCAAATAAAAGATTTTTAGACTTTTTTGGAGTAGATGATGTAAAAGATTTTAGAAAAGAGTATGGATGTCTTTGTGATCAATTCGTAATTTTAAATGAAGAAGAAAAAGATGATACATCTCAAAGGTGGCTTGATAAACTCCTAAAAACTCCAGATAGTGATAGAAAAGTTGTAATTTTTGATAGGCACAAAGGAGAAGATAGAACTTTTATCGTCTCTTTGAGTAGATTTAAAGATAGTAATTTGTATGTAGTAGTTTTAAGTGATATTACAGAAATTGAGCAAGAAAAACACTATTTTAAAACTGAATCAATGGTGGATCATCTTACAAGAGTCTATAACAAAAGGACATTTGAAGCAGAACTTCAAAAAAGAATCCATGAGACTATGAAAACAAGAGAAGAAAAGAGTGGTTTAATAATGTTTGATATCGATCACTTTAAAAGAATAAATGATGATTTTGGACATATGAGTGGAGATAAAGTTTTAATTGAACTTGCATCATTGATTAAAAGTAATCTAAAAAGAAAGGGCTCAATGTATCGTTGGGGAGGAGAAGAGTTTGCAATTTTGTTAGATAATGTAAATTTAAAAGAGAGTGTAGAATTTGCTGAATTTTTAAGAAAATTGGTGGAAAATCACAATTTTCCAATTCCAAGAAAAGTAACTTGTAGTTTTGGAGTTACAACAATTAGATTAAATGATACAAAAGAGTCTGTAATAGCAAGAGCAGATGAGAATCTATACAGGGCAAAAAATAGAGGAAGAAATAGAGTAGAATCTGACAACAAAATCTACTAAGAGAAAAGCTCTTAGTAGAAAAAGTATTTTAGAAGTTATACATAATTCCAGCAGAAAATACGGTGGATTTTAATCCAGTTGCATCTTTATCTTCTTCATCTAGCATTAAGCTTTGAGCATCAGCCCAAACTCCCCATCCTTCTCTTTTATCTCCATTAAGTGGTGTAAAGTGGTACTCTAATCCAGCACCAAAACTTGGAGAAGAGATATCATGGGAGTGTTCTCCAAGCAGATTTGGACAGTCACAATTTAATTTATTATATCCATATCCAAGCAATCCATAAAGATTAAAATTTGTTCCAATTGGAAGTTGAGGTTTCAAATAGGCACCAACATGCATCATATCTTCTAAAAAGCCATCTCCTCCAGTTGTATAAATTCCTCTTGCTTCTATTCCAAAATATTTACTAAAATCATATCCAAACCTAATTGTTCCACCATAGGTATTATCATGAATTGTGCTTCCATCAGCACAAGGACAATCTTTGTCTAAATTGTGATAAGTTCCTCCTACTCCAACATAAAATCCAGTAGGACAAGATACAGGAGCAACTGGAATCTCCTCTTCCTCCACAAATTCTACATTTTTCCCAGCATAAGATGTTGTTGAAAGTAGAGCTACTGTGAATAATATAGATAAAACTCCCTTTTTCATCTTTAAAGTCCTCCAAAAATATTAATGAATATAATTTTTAGGGTTACACTTAACCCCAACTTCTATTCTTAGAGAAGATTATAACAATTTAAACCTTTAATATTTATTAATATTTTCTAAATCTTTTATAAACACAAAATTATCTAGATTCTAAACTTTTTTAAATTCCAAACTTTAACTTTTAAAAGTGTTTTGTATCGATCAAAACTACAAATTTTAGATTAATACATAAAAAACTTCTAATATTTTGATAGAAATCTATTTTCCATAATTAAAACCTCCACCACTTCTAAAAATGGAACCTCCAATTGAGTGATGTCTTACACTAAAAGAAGAATTTTTATTTAAGACTTTTATATACTCTCCATTTTTAGGTGCTTTTATAAAAGTTGCATATAAAACTCCAGCAGTAAGTATAGAAAAAAGTATAAAAATAGTTTTAGTCATTTTTGCTCTGCCTTAGGATATTTTCAGCTCCATCTCCTATTTCTAATTCGGTAAGTTCTATTCCTTTTGAGTACTCTTTTCCAGCAAAATTATCCAAATAAGAACTATTATCAATAATAACATAAGTTTTTATATTTGCATCTTTTAATTTTTTCAAATAATTTATTTGTTCTTGAGATGAAAGCATTCTATTTTGTAAGAGTACAATATCATTTTTAGGATTTAAGTTTTTAGGGTCTATTGGTTCTGTGTAGTGATGAATAAAGATTCCAAGTCTCCCAAAAGAGATTGAACAAGCTCTAGTAATATTTATATCTTTTGAGACAACAATAATATTTTTTGTTACATCAATTGGAACTGTGGGAGTGGGTTTGGTCTCTTCTTCTATATTTGAAGAAAGATCCATAATATCTTCCAAATTTATCTCTTCTTCCTTTTCCTCCTCTTCTTTTGTAGGTTCTTGTGGTTGATTTTGTTTTAAAATTTTATTAAGAGTCTCTTGCAATTCATCTGCTTTTATTGGCTTTGATAAAAGGCCATCCATATTAAAATTTGGATATTTCTGTTTTGTCTCTTCCAAAGTATTTGCAGTTAATGCAATAATTGGAACATGTTCTTTTTGATTCTCCTTTTCATACTCCAAAATTTTTTGAGTAGCTCCAATTCCATCTAAAATTGGCATTTCAATATCCATCAAAATGACATGATAAGAGTCTGAAATTCTTTTTATATAAGCTTCTTCTCCATTTTCTACCATATCAACTTTAGGTCCCATCTTTTGCAAAAGTGCAGCTGCTAATTTTCTATTTACTGGATTATCTTCTGCTAATAAAATTCTCATATCCTTTAAAGAAAGCTCTTTTTTAATCTTCTTTTTCTTATCAGTTTTTCTTTTATTTTTGAAGATCTTATAAGACATATCCAAAACTTCTGGATATGAAATTGGTTGTTCTAAAACCCAATCTATCCATTCTGGAGCTTCGTCAAAACCTTTATTTGCAATTAAAATATTTTTTGAAGTACTATTTTCGACAATCTCTAAAAGATCTTTATGATAATTAATACTTTCATCTAAAATATAAATATCTGGATTTGTAAGCCTAGTGTGCGCTACAATCTCTTCTGGAGACACAAACTTAAAAAGAGCATCTCCATATTCCAAATAGAGTCTTAAAAATGAGTGATATCTTTTTGGAGTTTGATTTGCAGGAAGGATTAAATGAATCTTTTTATCTTTCATCAAAGGTTTATCAAAAAGCTGATAATTTTTAATCCCAAGAGGAATTGTAAATGAAAATTCAGAACCTTTATCAACTTCACTTCTAATTTCAATTTGACTTCCGCCCATTTGCATCACAAGTAAATTACTAATTGCAAGTCCAAGTCCAGTTCCTCCATATTCTCTGCTGCTTGATTCATCTGCTTGAGAAAAAGCATCAAATATTTTTTGAATTTTCTCTTTGGGAATACCAATTCCTGTATCTCTTACAGAAAATCCTATAATAATTTCTCCATTTTGCATATATTCTTTTGTCATAACAAGAGAAACTTCTCCTTTTGGAGGAGTAAATTTAATTGCATTGTCTAGTAAATTTTCAAGAGTTTGTTTTAATTTTGCAGGATCTCCTAAAACCTGTTGAGGTACAGAAGGATCACTATAATAAGAAAAATCTATATTTTTCATTAGAGCTTTTTCATAATATTTATGAACGACTGGGTCCATCTCTTTAAAAATATCAAATTCAATCTTTTCAATTATCATTTTTTTTGCATTAATTTTTGAAAGATCTAAAATATCATTTACAATTGATAAAAGATGTTCTGAACTACTTTCAATAATTTCTACATAACTTTTTTGCTCTTCATCTAAATTACTTTCCATTAAAAGTTGGGCAAATCCTACAATTCCATTTAATGGAGTTCTAATTTCATGAGACATGCTTGCTAAAAACATATCTTTTGCTTCATTTGCCTCTTTTGTAGTCATCTCTAAAAAATTAATAATTTGTTCTACATCATAGGTAGTAGCTACTTTAAACATAGCTTTTCTCTCATTTTCAGAAAGATTTACATCATAATCTTGCAAAATATTATCTATAATTTTTCTATTTTTCTTCACAAACCAATAATGATAAAGGGCAATTGCAATGCTTAAAGAAACTAATCCAATTACAATAAAAAGAGGATATTTATAAGAAATTGATGTATTAGGAAGCACTAAACCTTCAGCCCAAAGTAGAGAAAAAGCAATAATTACTACTAAAATATAAGCAATTGCAAAGTAATGTGGAGCAATTCTTGTCTGTTTTTTAATATTTTCCCACGTATCTTCTACTCTTTTTTTAAAACCTTTGATTACTTCTAAAAATTTATTGCCCATTTATCGAATCGATCCTTTTAAAACTAGAGATATATTATATACCAATTAAGCTCCAAAAAAGTTAGAATATATTCTAACAAATATACCGATCTTAGACTTACAGTTTGGTTTTTACAAAAAAGTTTGAGTCTAAAGATTGCAAAAAGAAGGAGTATTTTTCTTCACTAAAATCTATCTATTTTGAAGAAGGGAAAAAATGAAAGATGTAGTAGTAGTTGGAGCTGGAATTTGTGGGAGTTGTATAGCATATTTTTTAAACAAAAAAGGAGTTGATGTAACATTGATTGATAAGAGTTCTACTCCTCCAGTTGGAGGGTCAATGGCTGCTGGAGCATTTATCTCTCCAAAAATTGGAAAAAAATCCCCTTTGCTGGAGCTTACAAACTTAGCTTTTGATTTTAGTTGGAAATTTTATAAAAGAAATTTTCCGCAATATTTTCATCAAGATGGGATATTGAGAATTCCAAGAGATAAAAGTGATTGCCAAAAATTTGAAATTTATGAAGAGTTTAACTATCCAAATTATCAAAAGTGGGAAGAAAAAGAGTTTAAAAAATTTAATTTAAATTTAGATTGTCCCCTTGGATTTTTCTTTCCAGATGGAGGAGATTGTGATGCAATAAAAATCTCTCAAGCTCTAAGAAATAATATAAAATTTATACAATTTGAATTAGAAAGTTTAGAATTTAATAAAACTAATTGGATTTTAAAAGGTGCAAATAAGACTCTGGAGGCAAAAAGAGTAATTTTGGCTATGGGATATGAGAGTAATAATTTAAATATAGATTTAGATTATATGGGAATCAGACCACTTTGGGGAAGTAGGGGAGATTTTTTAATAAAAGAAGGAGGATTTGATTTCTCTTTACATAAAGATTTTTCAATCTCATCTTTAAGAGATGGATATGTAAAAATTGGAGCTACTCATCTTAGAGCAAAAGAGCCCTGCAAAATTTGTGATGGATTCCCTCTAAAAGAGTTAGAAAAAAAAGCAAAAGAGCTTACAAATTTGGAGATAAAACTAAAAAAACTTTATTGTGGATATAGAAGTGGAAGTAAAGATTTTATGCCATTACTAGGAAAAGTGGTAAATGTAAAAAAAACTTTAGAAAAATTTCCAAATCTTATAAAAGGAGCAAAAAAAGTGCCAATTTATTATGAAAAACTTTATATCATAAATGGAGTTGGAGGAAGAGGATATGTTTTTGCACCATATTTAGCTAGTATTTTAACAAAACATTTGCTTTTTGAAGAAGAAATTCCAAAGAGTTTAAATCCTGATAGATTATTTATAAAATGGGTAAGACGACTAAAAAGATAATCAAAATATAAACTATTAGTAAATATTTTTTGAAAATTTTTGTTAATATTTTAAAAAATAATTAAAAAAATAATTAATAAGCTAGAAAGCAGATTTTTTGGGTAATTTAAGAGTTTTTTTCTCCGAAATAATTATTCTTAAGTTTACAAATGGTAAAAAAAAAGTTATTTTTTTTAAGATATCAAAAGAAATTGTAGATTTCTTATAAATACTTAAGGTTTAGAGTGCTATGATTTTTAAGTAGGGAAAAGATATGAAAAGTCCTCAGAAAAAAGGGGAAAGAGACAAAAAAGAGACTTTCAAAATCTGATTCCCTCAATCTTGAAAAATATTGAGGAGAGAGACGATGAAAAAAGTAGCAACTTTTGTTTTTGGTGCTATGATGGCTGTAAGTCTGAGTTCTGTTGCAAGTGCAAGTTGTGGGAATCCGTGTGAAGTTAAATGTGCCCCTGTAAAATGCGAGGCGCCTAAATATAAATGGGTAACTAAATGTAAAACTGAATATAGAACTAGATGGGTTACAAAATATAAATGGGAATATAGAACAAGAAATGTTACAACTTATAAAACAAAATGTGTAACAAAATGTGTAACTGAATATAAAACAGAGTGTAGAACAAGAAAAGTTTGCAAAACAAGAAGAGTTTGTAAAAAATATACTGTAGTTGATGAGTGTGGAAGATGTGTAACAAAATATAAATGGGTGAATGAGCCTTATTATGTAAATGAAACTTACTATGTAAAAGTTCCTTATAAAGTTAAAAAAACTTATACTGTAAAAGTTCCTTGTACTGTAAAAGAGACTTATAAAGTATGTGTCCCTTATAAAGTAAAAGAGACTTATTGTGTTACGGTTCCTTATAAAGTAAAAGTTAGAGTAAATTAATAAAACCTCTATCCTTTAAAGGAGGGGGTTTCCCCTCTTCTAAAAATCTGCTTTTTTAAATGTCATAAAACTAAAATATCCTAGTACTCTAGAGGCTTAATTTTATAGCTTTTTAGGCAGTGATAAAAGGCGGAATTAATTAGGGACTTTTGAGTTTCAATGTATTTTTTTTAATTTCAATAGGAGCGCCACCAATACTTGTAACAAAATAATTTCTACTCCACAATGATACATTATCTTTCCAATACCCTTTTTTGAAAACTGGATATTTTTTTCTCAAAGTTCTGCTTGAAACTCCTTTTAAAGAATTGACGATTTTTGATAATGCAACTCTTGATAGATATTCAATAAGAAAATGAACTTAGTCTGCTTTTTCATTAAATTTAACTAACAATCTATTTTTTTAGATACTTTTTCAGGTATTTCTTTTATAGTTTTCAAACGCTTTTTTATAAATATTTGAATACCAACTAGAGATAATAATGAATTATATTCATCATTTCAGACTTTATTTTATAAAAGAACAAAAGCAATTTTTAAGATAGGAAGCAAGGAATATAAGGTTTGTATATAACTATATTCTTTCACTTGCAAAAAGAGAATATGAAACAAATCAAAAAAATAGAACTATTATTAAAGATTACTTCCCAAAAATAAAAAATAGTTTGAATTTTTAAAATTTTCTAATTTTTCAATTACTTCAAGAAAGTCTTAAGAAAAAGGTAGTAATAATTTTAAAAAGCTGGCTAAAATTGTTACATATTCTGTAATTATTACAACTTTTGTAATTATTCCTATCTAATTATTTTATAATTTTGATAGAGTATTCTTGCTTGCTTTTTGATAAATTTTAAGTATTCTTACTGATAAATCCAAGTAGAAAAAAATAAAAGAAGATTTAATCTCCGCAAGAAGATGCGGAGAAAGGAGTTATTTATTGATCTTTTATACATCTTACGCTCATAGCTGAAGCTCTGTAAGATGTAGTCCAGTTTGCACTGCTGTCTTGATACACAAAAGACCAAGATTTATCATTGCTAGTATCAATATCAGTTGTCCAAATATAACCACTTGATCCATCACTTACGACGCGGCTTTCTTCTCCTTCTTTTCCATTATTTGCATTTTTTGTTCCTGCAACAGGAAGTTTTAAAGTCGAGTTAAATGCACTGGCTGAATCTGTAATATTTTCTTTGTCTACTAGAGTTTCTAGCTCCGATTTTGTAGGTACATGCCATCCTTTTGGACAAATAAGCTTGAAGTCTGGATCACTAATATTATTATCTTTGTCTCCACCCCAATAATCTTGTCTATCTTTTACATAAGTAGATTGTGTTCCATCTCCAAGCCAATCCCAGTTAGATTCTCCATTTGAAAGCTCAAATTTGCTTGAACCTTTGTAAGGGAATTTATTAGGGTTTGCATCTTGGTTTGTAGAATCTTTTTCTTCATGTCCATCAGCACTTCTACCCCATTGATAATAATCTCCATAACAATCTTCATCATCTTGTTTTTCACAAACTTTTGTAGCACCTAAGTTTCTATCAAGCCAGATTCTTCCATCTTTTGCTTCAACTTCACAGTAACCTCTAAATTTAGCTGTTCCACTTGCTGGAGCTGAATTATAAGTAAAACACTTATCATCATAAGGGTCACTTAAATAGCTTGGATTTAAAGATGCATTATCTTCTGTTCCATTTAAAGAGATATCATCATCACAATTTGCTTGTTGCCAAATCTCATTTGTATTGTCATATCCTCTATATCCAGGTTGTTGAACTGGTAAACAAGGTTTTAGTCCAGTAAACTCTGCATTTGGATCATCAGGATCTACCTTGTGTCCATCATCCTTGTCTGAGTAGTCTTCTCCATCTTTTACTCCATCTCCATCAGTATCTGGATTTTGTTTATCTGTTCCTTTATCATCTTCTTGAGCATTAGTTAAACCATCTTTATCTTGATCACAAGTTGGAGCATCTTTATTTGGATCACAAGGATCAAGCGGATCTGTTCCATTTTTCACTTCATCTCCATCATCAATTCCATCTCCATCAGTATCTGGATTTTTTGGATCTGTGTTTTTATCATCTTCTTGAGCATTAGTTAGACCATCATCATCTTGATCACAAGTTGGAGCATCTTTATTTGGATCACAAGGATCAAGCGGATCTGTTCCATTTTTCACTTCATCTCCATCTTTGTATTTATCTCCATCAGTGTCTGGATTCTTTGGATCTGTTTTGGTCTCATTTTTCTCCTTTCCATTAGTTAGACCATCTTCATCTTGATCACAAGCATCTGCATCTTTATTTGGATCGCAAGGATCAAGTGGATCGCTTCCTCTTGTAACTTCATATCCATCTTTTAATCCATCTCCATCGGTATCTGGATTTTTTGGATCTGTATTTGTAATATCTAGCTCTTTAGCATTAGTTAGACCATCTTTGTCTTGGTCACAAGTTGGAGCATCTTTATTTGGATCACAAGGATCAAGTGGATCTGTTCCATTTTTCACTTCATCTCCATCATTAATTCCATCTCCATCAGTATCTGGAGTTGTTCCATCAGTTCCTAATCCCTTTTCTTGTCCATTTGTAAGTCCATCTCCATCAGCATCACACATATCTGCATTTATATTTGGATCACAAGGATCATTTGGATTAGAAGGAGTCGGAGAGTTAATTTCATCTTGATCATTAATTCCATCTCCATCACTATCATTTGGATTTTTTGGATTATTCTTATTTCCTATTTCAGTTGAATTTCCATCTTGTCCCAAAGGATTAGAAGGAGTGGCCTTATCCATTTCTATTGGAGTTCCAGCACGATCTTCTACACATCCATTTAATCCAATTACACTAACTATTAGTGTACTAATTGCTAAAGTTTTTAAAATTTTTTTCATAATTTTTCTCCTATCTTGCATGAGGATAGATTAATTTTGCTTCAATTCTACGATTGAGAGCTTTTCCTTCTGGTGTAGCATTTGAAGCTACAGGTTGACGTTCACCCATTCCAATAGCTTTTAATCTATTAGGACTTACTCCAAGAGCAATAAGTCTATTCATTACAGCTTCTGCCCTTCTTTTTGATAATCTCATATTATAAGCATCACTTCCATCACTATCTGTATGTCCAGTAATTATTGCTTTTAATTCTGGATTTGCCAACATAAATTGAGCAAAATTATCAACTTTTGGAAGGGATTCTGGACGAATTGTAGCTTTGTCTACATCAAAATGAATTCTCAAAGTTGCAACAGTAGGACATCCATTTGCATCTACTGCAAAATAACAAGGTGTATCTGGACATTGATCTAATTCATCCAAAACACCATCTCTATCTTGATCTGGACCATCAATTTTTATAGGACATTCATCTTCATTGCCCATCAATTTATCAACAGGTACAGAAACCCCTGCTGTAAGAATTACTTCATTGTTTTGATTTTTACCTCCAATTACTTGGAGAACTTTTCCTTCTACATTAAATTTATAACCTTTATCGCTATGATAAGTTGCTCCACCTCCTACTTGAGCAAATGGGAGACTGTCAAATTCTCCTTCTATTTCTCCATTTACATATTCATATCCAATACCGCTCATAGCATAAGGAGTAAATTTTCCTTTTGTAAGCTCATAAACTCCATTAACAGAGCCTTTGATTAAAGATTTAACACTTTTATAATCTGAAATATTTACATAATCTAGATCTACTCTAGGCTTTACAATATATTTATTGAATTTGTAAGAAATGCCCATAGTAAAATCTTTCATATGCAAATTTGGCTCATTATTAATAGAAGTTACCCCCATATTTAGACCAATTTCATCAGATTGAGCCGATGCGACACTTGCACATACAATCAAACAGCTTGCTACTCGAGCTAGAGTTTTCATCATAACCCCCAAAATCTAGAATCAGGGACAGAGCCTATTTTCTTTCTCTATCCAACTTATTCAGATTTTACACTAATTAATATTAAATTCATATTAAAAAACATTAAAAAGCTTTTTATGTTCTAAAAAATTGAAGTTTTTCATCTAAAAAATTGATTTTTATGATTATCTTTTAGTCAGAAATAAGCTTAAAAAATTTTCAATAAATTTAATTAGTTTAATTAAAAAAGTAGTTTTAATTTTATGAACCAAGCTCTCTAAAATAACCAAAACTTCTAACTTACACCTTAAGTGCATCTTGGATATAATCTACATTAATTAATTATATTTTAAAAGAGTAGTGGCTCTTTTCCTAAGGAGAGTTATGGATAATTTGTTTGATAATGGATCAGTAGAACAGATTTTGATTGAAGAGAGTATGAAAGAGAGTTATCTTGATTACTCTATGAGTGTAATTGTAGGCCGTGCTTTGCCAGATGCAAGAGATGGATTAAAACCAGTTCATAGAAGAATTCTTTATTCTATGAATGAATTAAACCTTGGACATAAATCAAGCTACAAAAAATCGGCAAGAATTGTGGGAGATGTAATAGGTAAATATCATCCTCATGGAGATAGTGCAGTCTATGATGCTCTTGTAAGAATGGCACAAGATTTTTCAATGAGAGCTCCTCTTGTAGATGGACAAGGAAACTTTGGCTCAATTGATGGCGATAATGCTGCAGCAATGAGATACTGTGTAAGAGGCGATACAAGAATAAAAACTGATAGTGGACTTGTTCAAATTAAAGATTTGGTAAAAGAATCAAAACTAAATAGTGATAATGATATCGATATAAAAGTCTTATCAATTGCCAAAAATATTCACTCTGCTTCTAAATTTTTTAACTCTGGAGTCCATAAAATCTACACTCTAAAGACTAAAGAGGGGTTTGAGATTAGCGGAAGTGCAAACCATTTGGTTTTGGTTTTGACTCAAGATGAAGATAAAAGACCAACTTTTGAGTGGAGAAGGCTTGATAAGATAAAAAGAAGTGATAAAATCGTAATAGACAAAAGCCAAAAATCATTAATTGATAAAAAAACAACTCAAAAAGAGTTAGATTTTGCACTAATTGCTGGTTGTTTGATAGCCAAAGGCTTTGTAAGTGAAGATAGAGTTGGATTTATTAGTATAGATAAAGAGTATTTTGACAATTTTGTAGAGGC